>JAALLP010000150.1_pt1 | contig 35424 bp, 34 predicted proteins | sample 7245951 | NCBI WGS metagenome assembly JAALLP01 (sample SAMN13049199, study PRJNA578106) | oil field metagenome | isolation source: filtered produced water from oil reservoir B6 | place: USA:offshore Texas | collected 2016
CACACTATTATCTCATATTGGAAATTGTTTGTCCAGCGGGACTTTGCGAAAAAATTTTCTCCATCTACCGGACTATTCCTTACTAATCTTTAAACTCTAAAGTTGTGCGTCAGTTCTGTCTTTTAACGCAGGCCTGTTTTCTTTTCCATGATAGCCCGCACTTTGAGGGGCAAACCGAAGAGGTTGATGAAGCCCTCGGCGTCGGCCTGGCTGTAGACATCGTCTTCGTTAAAGGTGGCCAGGTCTTCATCGTATAGGGAATAGGGTGATGTCACCCCGGCAGGGGTACAGTTGCCCTTGTAAAGTTTCATGCGCACGGTGCCGGTAACGGTGCGCTGGGTTTTATCCACGAAGGCGTCCATGGCCTCACGCAGCGGGGAGAACCAAACACCGTCATAGACCAGTTCTGCATAACGAATTGCCAGTTGCTCCTTAAAGTGAAGGGTACTGCGGTCCAATGTCAAAAGTTCCAGTTCCCTGTGGGCCAGATAGAGCACGGTACCACCGGGGGTCTCGTAAACGCCTCTGGATTTCATACCCACCAAGCGGTTCTCCACCATGTCCACAACTCCCACACCGTTGGCTCCGCCCAGGGAATTTAGTTCTTCCAAAAGCTCTACGGGGTCTTTCTCTTCACCGTTCAGGCGGCAGGGAATCCCCTGTTCAAAATATATCTCCACATAGGAAGGCTTGTCTGGAGCTTCTTCCGGGGAAACCGTGAGCAGTAATACATCATCCGGTGGTTCCTTGCCGGGGTCCTCCAAATCCCCTCCTTCGTGACTCAAGTGCCATATATTGCGGTCCATGCTATAAGGCCTATCTTTGGTGACGGGTACGGGGATTCCCCTTTCCCTAGCATAGTCTATGGCATCATCCCTGGAACGGATATCCCATTCCCTCCAGGGAGCGACAATTTTTAACTCCGGGGCCAGAGCTTTAACGCCCAGCTCGAAACGCACCTGGTCATTTCCCTTCCCGGTGGCGCCGTGGGCCACCGCTTCTGCGCCTTCCTTTTCTGCTATTTCCACCAGTTTTTTGGCAATCAGGGGTCTGGCCATGGAAGTACCCAGCAGGTACTTTCCTTCATAAACGGCCCCGGCCTTTAGGGTGGGGAAAATGTATTCTTCCACAAATTCCCGGCGCACATCTTCAATATATATCTTGCTGGCACCGCTTTTAATGGCCTTTTCCTCCAGGGGCTCCAGCTCCTCCCCCTGTCCCAGATCGGCGGCCATGGCAATAACTTCGTAACCGTAATTTTCCTTAAGCCAGGGTATAATAATGGATGTATCCAGCCCCCCGGAGTAGGCCAATACTACTTTTTTCACTTGGATTACGCTCCTTTGAAAATTAGTTTAATTAAATAAAGATCTATCCCATTAATAGAGCTAACAGTGCCTTTTGAGCGTGAAGCCGGTTTTCCGCTTCATCAAAGACCACGGAATGGGAGCCGTCAATTATCTCGTCCGAGACTTCCTCTCCCCTGTGCGCCGGCAGGCAATGCATAAAAATAAAATCAGGTTTGGCCCGCCTCACCAGATCGGTATTTACCTGGTACGGAGCAAAGATTTTCAGCCGTTCCTTTTGTTCCGCTTCCTGCCCCATGCTGGCCCAAACGTCTGTTACCACCACATCGGCATCCTGCACCGCCTCCAGGGGACTTAATAATATAGTTACACTCCCGCCGGTTTCCCCGGCCACACTGCGTGCCTCTTCTACGATGTGCGGCACGGGAAGGTAATCCTGCGGCGAGGCAACGCTGATATGCATTCCCATTTTGGCACAACCGTAAAGCAAGGAATGGCACACATTGTTTCCGTCCCCCAGGTATGCCAGTTTCAGTCCCCGCAGGTCACCCTTGTGTTCCCTCACGGTTTGCAGGTCCGCCAGAACCTGACACGGGTGTAGAAGGTCTGTAAGACCGTTAATAACCGGGATTTCGGCACTTTGGGCCAGTTCCTCCACATCCTTTTGTGCAAAGGTGCGAATCATAATACCGTCCAGGTAACGGCTTAAAACCTTGCCGGTATCGGAAATGGTTTCCCCGCGCCCCAACTGCAAATCCGAGGCGCTGAGATAGAGCCCGTGCCCCCCCAGTTGGAACATTGCCACTTCGAAACTTACCCGTGTACGCGTTGAGGGTTTTTGAAAAATCATACCCAGGGTCTTGCCTTGCAATAATGATGAGTGATTTCCTTCTTTATGGGTTGATTTAAGTTCATCTGCCAAATCCATTATTTGTGTTATTTCTTCCGGGGTATAGTCCTTTAGGGAGAGCATATCTCTTCCCTTTAAATTACCCCTTAATAATGGCATAGACTCACCTTCTTGTAAATATATTCTAACCTCAAGGGGGCCAACCCCTAAGACTGATAGCAAACTTTCTTTTTGTGCCCACTAATTTAGTTTACCTTCCGGAGCGGGCAACACCCTGCGCTCACTTACTCGGGCATTTTGATTGTATGAGCTCACTCCGCTCCGGGCGGCTGCATAACTCGCTTCGGGTCAAACAGGATTCGCCGCTGTTCCTCCGCTCCGTTCGCTCTTTGACACACTGGCTCTTGTGCATAAGAAGTTGCGCCCGCAACGGCAAAGCTACCAAGACCTTTGTTCCGACAGGTATCATGCCGTTGCCGTCATTCGCTAAGGTAAATCCACATATACTGCTTTATTCACACCAAGCGGTTGCCCTTATTTATACTTTGCCTAGGACTTGGTCAAGTACTTCCACCGCCCGGTCCATTTCCCCGCGGGTTACGTTAAGGGGCGGGATAAAGCGCAAAGTATTACCGTTGACACAGTTTATGAGCAGTCCCATTTCCTGGCACTTGGACACTATAGCTGTACCGTCAATGGTAAGCTCCATGCCCAGTAAGAAGCCCATACCCCTTACCTCTTTGACAGAGTTGTATTTCCCGGCCAGTACATCCAGCCATTTCTTAAAATATACACTGGATAATGTTACTTTTTCCAGGAAACCTTCCTCCAGCATGGTTTCCATAACGGCAACACCCGCGGCGCAAGCAAGGGGATTTCCCCCGAAGGTGGAGGCATGGTCACCGGGCTGAAATGCTGCCGCAACTTTATCCTTGGCCAGTACCGCACCAATGGGAAATCCTCCGCCCAGTGCCTTGGCCAGGGTAATAATATCCGGCTCGACACCGTACTGCTGGTACGCAAAAAGTTTACCGGTGCGCCCCAGCCCGCACTGTACTTCGTCAAATATAAGCAACAGCCCGTTATTCTTACAAAACTCCTTAACACCTTCCAGGTAGCCTTGTTCCGCTACATTAACGCCACCTTCACCTTGTACCGGTTCCAGCATGACAGCGCAGGTGTTTGGACCGGCGGCTTCCTCCAGGGCCTTTAGGTCATTAAAGGGAACATATTTAAACCCCGGGGGCAGCGGCTCAAACCCCTTTTGAAATTTTTCTTGTCCCGTGGCGGTTATGGTAGCCAGGGTACGACCGTGAAAAGACTTCAGGGCTGTTATTATCTCAAATTTATCGGGACCATTGTTTAGCTTGGCGTACTTGCGGGCCAGTTTAATGGCACCCTCATTGGCCTCGGCACCGCTGTTACAAAAAAAGGCCTTGCTGCAACAGGAATTCTCCACCAGCAAGCGCGCCAGCCTGCCCTGGGGCTCAATATGATACAGATTGCTCACATGCATAAGGGTGCCGGCTTGCTCAGTAATTGCTTCCACCACAGCGGGGTGGCAGTGCCCCAGGGAATCCACCGCCAAACCGCCCACAAAATCAAGGTACTCGTTACCTTCAGCGTCCCACACCCGCGCGCCCTGTCCCTTAACCAGAACCACGGGCAAGCGCCCGTATGTGTTCATTATATATTTTTTTGTCAGCTCCATCATTTCTTGGGTACCCACATAAAAACCTCCCCCGTACATACAGATCTTAGAAATTTTATTATACCTTGCCGGGTCTAAAAACTACTCCACCATGGTACCTATACCCCTGTCGGTGAAAATTTCCAGTAAAATGGAGTGGGGCACCCGGCCATCAAGTATATGGGTGGTTTTGACACCGCTGTTAACGGCGGAAACACAGCATTCTACTTTGGGAATCATACCCCCCTGGATTATTCCCTTTCGGATCAGATCCGGGACTTCACACACTTTAATGGTAGAAATTAACGATTCGGTATCATCTTTATCGGCTAAGATTCCCTCAACATCGGTGAGGATAATAAGTTTATCCGCCTGCAAAGCCTCGGCAAGGGCACCGGCAGCACTGTCGGCATTGACATTATAGCTTTTACCCCCCTCACCGGCAGCCACCGGTGCCACCACGGGGATATATCCCTCCCGGATAACGGTGGATATAATCTCCGGGTTTACCCTGTCAATTGCCCCCACCTGGCCAATATCAACTACTTCATCTTCTCCATTTTCAGCCGGCACCCGGCCGTATTTCTTGCGGGCCATAAGTAAATCCGCATCCTTGCCCGAAAGTCCCACAGCCTTGCCTCCGATGTTATTTAACATACCTACAATTTCTTTATTGATCTTACCCACCAGTACCATTTCTACTATATCCATTGTCTCTTCATCGGTCACCCGCAGGCCGCCTACAAACTCCGACTTTTTGCCCACCCGCTCAAGCATGCCTGTTATGCCCGGTCCCCCGCCGTGAACTATAACCGGGTGCATTCCTACATACTTCATTAAGACTATATCGGTTAAAACGGCCTGTTTCAACTGGCAATTAATCATGGCATTGCCGCCATATTTAATGACCACGGTCTTACCGTAAAATTTTTTTATATATGGTAAAGCTTCCACTAAGATGGAAGCCTTTTCCCGGGCACTGAGCACAGTCTCTCCCCCTTACGTACGATAATCGGCGTTAATTTTTACATAATCATAAGTGAGATCACAGCCCCATGCCGTTGCCGCGTATGGCCCATTATTCATATCCACCTTTATAACCACACGATCGGCGGACAATATTTCCAAGGCCCTTTCCTCACTGAAATTAAGGGCGCCCCCATCTTTGGCCACCTGTTCTTCTCCAATGAATATATCAACTTTTTGCGGCTGAAATTCGGCCCCGGAATACCCCACGGCACACAGGATGCGTCCCCAATTGGCGTCCCTCCCGAATACCGCGGACTTCACCAGGCTGGAAGAAGCCACGGCCCTGGCCGCCAGCCGGGCATCGGCTTCGGACGCTGCATTGCTTACTTTTACCTCCAGGAGCTTGGTGGCCCCTTCACCGTCCCTTGCTATCATTTTGGCCAGGGTGGTACAAACCTCCAAAAGGGCAGCTTGGAAAAGGTCAAATTCTTTGTCCCCTTCTTTTAATTCCTTCCCCCCCGCGGCCCCGTTGGCCATTACCAATACCATATCATTGGTGCTGGTATCTCCATCCACGGTGATCATGTTGAAACTTCTTTCTACGGCATAACCCAGAGCCGACTGCAGCAGTTCTGGCGAAATAAGGGCATCTGTGGTGATGAATCCCAACATGGTGGCCATATTGGGGTGGATCATGCCCGACCCCTTGGCCATTCCACCCAGGGTTACTTTTACCCCTTGCATTTCCATGGATAAAGCTGTTTGCTTGCTAACCGTGTCGGTGGTCATGATTGCCTCGGCAGCAGCATCTCCACCCGCCTGGTTTAGTTCCTTGACTGCCAAACTGATTCCCGGAATAATTTTATCCATGGGCATTGGTTGACCGATTACACCCGTGGAAGAAACCAGTACACTTTCCCCGTCTATATTCATTAAATGGCTTACCTCTGCCGTCATTTTTTTGGCATCATCCATCCCCCGGGCACCGTTACATGCGTTAGCGTTTCCGGAATTGATAACCACAGCCCGGGCGGTCCCGCCTTTTACCCGCTCCCGGGTTAAAAGCAGGGGATGGGCCTTCACTTTATTTTGAGTATAGACCCCGGCAACCGAAGCGGGTTCCTGGGAATATAAAAGGGCCAAATCCCGCTTGCCGTTTTTACACCCGCTTCTAATCCCCGCTGCCAAAAACCCCCGGGCAGCGGTAACGCCTCCTTTAACTTCCGTGAATTCATCTTTTTTTACCTTCAAATTAATCACTCCCATTGCTTCAGATAAGAAGATCCCCTTGTCCCCAAAAGTATTAATATGTTTTTTAGGGATACATTCCCGGGTTATCTATGCCTGTTGTCTCTTTAAAGCCGTACATTATGTTCATGTTTTGTACTGCCTGCCCCGACGCTCCCTTGATTAAATTATCTATGGCCGAGGTAACCACCACCCTTCCGGTACGGGGATCTGCAGTTACCGCAATATCACAGCAGTTGGACCCTGTAACCGCCTTGGTCTGCGGCAACATCCCCGGTGGAAGGACGCGCACAAAGGGCTCCTCGGTATAATAGCTTACATATAGTTCATGTAAAACCATTGTATCCACCCGGCGGGTTAAATTACCGTACATGGTACTCAATATACCCCGGTTCATGGGTGTCAGGTGAGGCGTAAAAGACAGCTTTATTTCCCGGCCGAAAACGGCACTCAACTCCTGCTCGATTTCCGGGGTATGCCTGTGGATACCTATATTATAGGCTTTTATATTTTCATTAACTTCGCAATACAAAGTCCCCAGGGAAAGCCCCCTGCCGGCACCGGACACTCCCGACTTACTGTCAATAATTAGGCTGTCCGGGTCCAAAAGGCCTTCCGCCATCAAAGGTGCCAACCCTAAAATGGCGCTGGTGGGATAGCAACCGGGATTCCCCACAATGGATGCACCACGTATTTTTTCCCGGTGCAATTCGGGCAAACCGTAAACTGCTTGCTCGATCAGCTCCCGTGCCGTGTGTTCCACCTTATACCATTTTTCATATTTACTATAATTTTTGAACCTGAAATCCGCTCCCAGGTCTATAAGCCTTTTGCCCTGCTTGGCTGTTTCCATAGCCACCGGCATGGCATGACCGTGGGGGAGAGCGGTAAATACCACGTCTACTTCTTGCACCAAAGCAGGAAGATCCAGCTCCTCACAAGTTATATTCACATATTTATACAAGTACGGGTAAACCTCCCAAAAGGGCTTTCCCGCATAGCTCTGAGTAGTTAAAACCTTTAACTCCGCCCCGGGGTGGCCGTGAATGATTTTTACCAACTCCGAACCGGCGTACCCTGTGGCACCTATAATCCCGACTTTTACCAAAACCAACACCTCCATACTGTGGGTCAAAAACAACGAATGTGATAATTATACAATTACATGAATAAAAATACAATGGTAAATTTGACACGGATACAAGGTAAGGGCAAAAACGCCATAGCGAACAAAAAAAGGGCCGGCGGCCCCGTACAGCTTAATTTGTAATTTGTATCAGTAGCAATCATACCATTTAAAACATATTCTGGTTAAGAAACAGAAAAGGAGGATAGGAAATGGCCGATAACCCCCATTTTTTCCAAAACCCCCTGGCAGCCATGGTTTTATTAATGATGGCACACACTCCGGACCCCGTAGAAAGAATTAATACACTGAACAATACCATTAACAGCATGAGAGAGGCGGTAAAACAAATTAACAGTGGTTTGGCTTCATTCAATACCGAAGTTATGCCCATGTTTGCCAGGCCAGATCAAAAAAAAGAAAATACCACAGGAAAAAAGAGGTAACCGTAAGAATTCACTTGTCAAGGAATTCCCAATCCTAAACCGAGGCGGGACCGGGCCCAGCACATAACCATTTTTCCCAAGTACTTTGTTAAGGTAATAATATTCCTTTCAACAGGGACCGGGTTAAGTGCTGGCAAGGCCGCCTTTTATTGTTATATACAAACCGGGATACCGTCACCCAATTCAATCCTGTCCAAAGAAACATTACAGCTGTAGGCATAAACCTTTACCCCACTCCCGTAAGCCTCCCTCAAGGCGGCGGAAAAAGCCGGGTCCCTCTCACTGTTTGGTGCAAAATAAATGCCGTCACTTCTTTGCACAATGAAAAGCACAGCTGCCTCAAAGCCCTTTTTCCGGGCCGTCGTTAGTTCCTCCAAATGCCTGGCTCCCCGCTGGGAAGGGGCATCCGGAAACATAGCCGCACCTTTTTCCACCAGGGTTACCGACTTAACTTCCAACAAACAGTCCACCCCGGAACCGGGTCACCCTGGTGATGCTTTTTCATCCCTCTGCTGGTGCCGCCTTTCGGCGGTATGGACGTCTACCTTGAAAAAAAGTATTCAGTAATAACTCAAGGGAATGGTGCCAGGCACGATTGTTGAGTTATAAGAATATCCCTTATAATACCATTACTGTTTTTTCAAAATATCCACCAGGCTTGTCAGTGTTTTGCCTATGGGTTGGTTTATCAATATTTCCGCCCTGTCGTCCCAGGCCGTGGTGCGCATGGCTATGACGGCCACTTTGGATGCTAAGGCCGGGAGTGAAGCTGCGGGCTGGACCCTCATTTTACTACCTACTATTATCAAAAGGTCGGCCCCAGCCATTTCCGAGCGGGCTTCAAAGAAATCCGGGCTCATGAGGTCCTCATAAAGCACCACGCTGGGCCTTATGATTCCCCGGCAACTAGCACATAGCGGGGGATTTTCCCCTTGTTCAACCCGGCTGATTATTTCCGGCAGGGGAAAAATATCACTGCACCTGATACAGTAACCGGTACGCAGGTGCCCGTGTACTTCCCAGACCTTTTTGGATCCGGCCGCTCGGTGCAAACCATCGATATTTTGAGTAATGACGCCCTGTAAAAGACCCATCTTTTCCATTTCGACCAGGGCCAGGTGTCCCTGGTTTGGCCTGACATCCATAAAGCTGTACCATAGATTAAGAAATTTATCATAAAATGCCGCCGGCCTTCTGTAGAGGTCGGTGAGACTTAAAGATTTTTCAGGATCTATTTTTTCCAGGAATCCCGGCCCCAAACTCTGAAAGTCAGGTATACCGCTTTCGATACTTATGCCCACCCCGGTTAAAGCAAAAACCCGGTTTGAACTCTTGATTAAATCCGCCAACTTGTGGATCTTATCCTCATCGGGCACAAATTATCTCTCCTTCGCAGAACACGCTTTTAATTATAAAATTATGCAAAAGAATTCGGCATCCCGGGGGTCAATCCCTGCATTTACTGGTAGGGCGAAATAAAAAATACCAAAAGGAACAAAATTAGAACAAAATATTAAATTTATGAAAAACTGTTGCTATTAGAACATAAAACAATTACAATTTTACCAACAGGTTGAATATTTGAACAATTAGTAAAAGAGTCTCCGATGGGAGGTGAACCACATGGCAGAATGGTCTTCTGCAGGTGTTGTAGCGATTACAGGTGTTGTCTCGGTTTTTGCCGTATTAACGCTGTTGAGTTTAACGGTCACGGCTACAGGTAAAGTTTTTGAGTATAATGCCAAGCGCAACAAAGCCAAGCAGTCGGAAACCGGTGCCCATCGATAGGGACTTTTTTTAAACTGTGTTTTGTATACAATATGCCAGTATCCCGTATACAAATAATTTTTATGACAGCCTGTCCGGGCAACTTTCACAGGCTGACCATTAAAAGGGAGGCACTTTAAGTGCAAGAACAAATTGCCAAAAACCTTGCCGATATGGGAGTGTTTCATCTAACTGCGGGCAATTTGGTTATGTGGTTAGTTGCATTTGGACTCTTTTATCTGGCCATTAAGAAACAAATAGAGCCTTTACTATTGATACCCATCGGGTTTGGAATATTTATCGCCAATTTTCCACTAACAGGATTGTTAGGGGAACACGGCCTTTTTGAAATTTTCTATAAATACGGCATCTCCAACGAACTTATTCCTCCACTCATTTTCTTAGGCCTCGGGGCAATGACTGATTTCGGCCCTGTGCTGGCCAACCCTAAAACCTTTTTGCTGGGCGCCGCCGCACAACTGGGAGTTTACGGAGCATTCTTCGCAGCCCTGCTGCTGGGTTTCACCCTTCCCGAAGCCGCGGCCGTCGGGATTATCGGTGGTGCTGACGGGCCCACATCCATATTCCTTTCCAACGCGTTGGCTCCCCACCTGCTGGGCGCGGTGGCAGTGGCCGCATACTCTTATATGGCCCTTGTCCCCATTATCATCCCACCGGTGGCCAGGGCACTGACAACCAAGCAGGAACGCAGCATAGTTATGACCCAGATGCGTGTGGTAAGCAAAGGTGAAAAGATAGTTTTTCCCCTTTTGGGCTGTATAGTAATAATCTCGTTAGTCCCTAAATCCGCTCCACTCATTGCCATGTTTATGCTGGGAAATCTATTCATGGAATGCGGTGTTGTTGAACGCCTCACCGATGTAAGCCGCAACGCCATGATGAACATTGTAACTATCCTGCTGGGACTGGGCGTGGGATCCAGAATGACGGCGGAAACATTCCTCCGGCTGGATACCATCGGTGTATTTATAATAGGTATAGTAGCCTTTACCATTGCTTGCGCCGGCGGGGTGTTAATGGCTAAATTCATGAATATATGCAGCAAAAATAAAATCAATCCCCTTATCGGTGCGGCTGGTGTCTCCGCCGTCCCCATGGCGGCAAGGGTGGTACACATGATGGGTGCCAAGGAAAACCCGCAGAACTACCTGCTTATGCACGCAATGGGACCCAACGTAGCGGGAGTAATAGGTACCGCGGTATGTGCCGGGGCGCTTATTTCCGCACTTACCGGTTAAGACACCATCATGCCGGGTCATATCTCTTTTAAAAGTTTTTGGCATTAAGCCACTAAATTAATTAAATGTTAAAATTTAAAGGAGGTTTTACTGATGGAAGTTGTTACCCCCATGCCGGGCACTGTTTTATCCATTGATGTAAGTGAAGGACAGAAAGTGAACGCGAATGACGAAGTTGCTACCATAGAGGCTATGAAAATGGAAGTAAAGATTTATGCGCCTGGAAACGGTACTATAAAAGAGATAAAGGTGGGTCCCGGAGATACGCTTAATGTTAACGATGTGGTAATGATTATAGAGTGATGGGGGCAGGCCATTAATTTATTTGCCCAAGGTATTGAAATCTTTTTTAATTGGGAAGCCCGGAGGTTTTCTCTTATGCTGCGCACCTGTTCCCCCGGGCTTCCCTTTTCTTTTCTTTATTCTTTTGGTGCTGCCTTTGGCGGCATTAGTGCACACAGGGACGGTTCTTTTGTGCTAAAAGTTACTCTTAGTGCGCGGGCGCCCCGGTGGTTTCCTCCGTTCGCTCCGCAATTATTCTTGTGGAGCGGGTAAGTGTCTCTATGAAAGTCAGATACATGCCAGCCCTCAATCAGCCTGCGGAAAGCAGCAATTTGAGGGAATTTTTGAAATTGCCCCAACCCCTTAATGGCTAAAATATCCGGTGAATCCAAGCTCTGTTCTTCCCTTTCGGGCTTTGCATCGGGCTGGCCATATTCACTTTCGTTAACGATAGCAACACCGGTACCTTCAGAAAAATCCAGGAAATGCCACGGCTTACCCTTTTGTCCCCGGCGATATTTTAAAACTTCTCTTTTAACTATTGGGATACCCTTTTTATCTAAACCAATACGCAACATATAAGTAACTTTCGGGTCACCAGGCTTAGGGCGAAATTTAATTTCAAATTCGATGGGGCCTCGTTCACCTCGCGAAACTACTTCCTTATAGCCACCTCTTTTGGTAATGGCAGCCCTAACATTATCTATCAGGGCATCATGCAAAAAACCAAAAGCGTCAAATAAAGTTGACTTCCCCGAACCGTTAGCCCCCAGAAACACTGCCATACTTGGCAAATCCTTCAAATTAACATCTTTCAAAATCTTGTAATTCTTAACACGAAGAGATTCAATTTTCATAGACATTCCCCTTATAGATATTCCTAACATATAGTATTGCCATTAATAATCGATTTCCACCGCTCCGGCCGGCATAGACATATATTCCTGCAGTCCAAATCCCCGGGCCCTGGTAGACTCCTGCCCGGAATACAACGTGACTCTCTATTTCTAACCCCCTAAGGCAAAACCGTTCCTCACGAGCAAGGCTTTTCCAGGTAAAAGGTTCTTTCTATTTTTCGACACCTTTACCGCTGCCTCCTTCCACCTTTTAGGAAAAGCATTCATTACCTATCAATTTTGGTCTTCATTTTGTCAATAATTCCTTTTGCAGCAGCACGTTATTCGTTGTACCCAAAAGTCATAAAGTAGCTTTTTCATCCCTCTGCTGGTGCCGCCTTCGGCGGATGGACGTCTGCCTTGAAAAATCTCTCGAAAGTCACTTTTACAAAGTAGTTCCCCTTTTATTTTAGTTTCTGCCGTATAGATTTGATTTTGGCGGGAATGTCTTGTGCCCCTACTATCTCGGTAACCATGGCGAAGCACGTTGCCCCTTTCTCTTTTACCTCGTGTATGTTGTGCTCTTTAATACCCCCGATAACCACAAAGGGAATATTAATATTATTGGCAACGTATTCCAGGTACTCCAACCCCACCGGATCGCATACATCTTTTTTGGTGTTGGTAGCGTAAATGGGACCCACACCTATGTAATCCGCACCGATCTTAACAGCGTGCCGGGCCTGTTCCGGTGTATGCGTGGATAGGCCGATAATTTTTTCTTCTCCCACCAGTTTGCGCACTTCTTCCACCGGCAAGTCCTCTTGTCCCACGTGCACACCGTCTGCGCCCACCAGTAATGCTAAATCCACATCATCATTAACAATGAAGGTGACACCTGCTGCCCGGGTGATTTCTCTGATTTTTTTACATTCCTGGTACTTATATAGCTTTTTCTTTTCCTTTTCCCGGTATTGAATTATTTTTACCCCCGCATTAACCAGTTCCTCAACCACTTCAATGTTTGAACGGCCCAGAGAGAATTCTTCTGCAGTAATGGCATAAATGTCTGTTTTTTGCATTCTTACCCCTCCACTAAACTAAAAATCCCCTTCTAAAACCCGGCTTAACACTATATCCGCCTGCTTTGCCGCTACTATATTTACCCGCGGAGAAACAGGCGGGCACTCTTTTCCCGCTTCGGAGACCATATCTCCCACCACATAAAAACTGTCATTAACCTGCCTTATCCTGATTTCATCACTTTTCCCCCAGCCGGCAATGCCGGATGCGGCAACCAGCAGTTTATTACTTTGGATAAAAGTTTCCACCAGTTCCCGCTTACATAGAGCGTCATCAAGGGCTTCCACAACCACCGCGCACTCACCCAAAAGCTGTAGCATATTTTCTTTGCAGAGCCTCCCGGGCACCCCGCGGATATTAAGACAAGGGTTAATGCGTTTTAAATTTGCTTCCAAAGCCTCAACCTTTAGCTGGCCCACCTGGTCGGGGAAATAAAACTGCCGGTTTAAGTTGGAGTAATCCACCCGGTCAAAATCCACCAGTACCAGGTGTTTAAATCCCGAGCGCACCAAGTGCTGGGCACAGTTTGATCCCAGCCCGCCGGCACCGGCAATACCCACCTTTACATTTTGTATTTTCTTTAGATTCTCCTCGCCCAGGTATCCCCGCACCCCATCCAGAAAAGGATTTCTCATATGCTTGCAACCCTGTCCAGGGGTTCCCAGTCTTTAAGCACCGGCTGGTAACCCATATTCAGCAGGGCTTGTTTTACTTGCAACACACTGCGCTCATCTGATATTTCAAACTGCCCTGTCCCGGAACTTTCCTCACTGTGTCCCCCCACTTCGGTACTAACACCGGCGGACATTTTTGTTACCCCCAGCTTAACCAGGTTATCACGCAGTTCCAGCCTTTCCCTTGTGGAAAGGGTTATGCCCGCCCGGGGCATAAATAAACGCAAAGCTAATATTATCTGCACCAAATCCCGGTCCTGCACATTATATTTGGGGGAAAATCCCCCTATGTTGGGCCTTATTCTCGGTATTGAAACACTTATTTCGGTATCCAAGTACTTATTTTGCAGGTAACCGGCATGCAGGCCGGTAAAGAATGCTTCTTTGCGCCAGTGCTCCAGCCCTAACAGGGCACCAATATTTACACTGCGCATTCTTGCCTGGCAACCCCTTTCCGGCGCATCCAGGCGAAAACGGTAATTTCTTTTGGGCCCGCGGGGATGCAGCTGTGAATAGGTTTCCTGGTTGTATACTTCCTGGAAAATTGTGAGCCCGTCCACCCCGGCCCGTACCAACCGGCCATACTCCTCCGTAGTAAGGGGGTATATTTCTATGCTTATGGAGTCAAAGTATTTCTTCAACACCTGGACACACGCCTCGATATAAGAAACCGGGCTGTGTTTGGTCGACTCTCCGGTGAGGATGAGGATATGTTTTAACCCGGTTGCCGCTATGCTTTTGGCCTCTTCTTCCACCTGAGGGAGCGTTAGTTTTTTACGCAACAGGTGATGCCGGGCGCTGAAACTGCAATACACGCAGTGATTGCTGCAAAAATTGGAGAGATAAAGAGGTGTGAAAAGCAAGACCGTGCGCCCGAAATGTTGTATTGTCAATCGGTGTGCCCTTTGGGCCATTTCTTCCAGATAAGAAGAGGCCTTAGGAGATAAAAGGGCCAGGAAGTCCCTTTCATCCAGCCTATTTTTAGCCAGAATTCGTGATATGTCGTTGCCTGTGAGGGCATTCCAATAGCTGTCGAAGTTTAAGTTTTTTGTTTTCTCATATATATCGTAGAAGCTTATACTGGTTTCCTCCTTTCTATTGTGCACATGGGGACGGTTCTGTTGTGCTAAAAGTTACTCTTAGAGCGCGGGCGCCCCGGTGGTTTCCTCCGTTCGCTCCGCAATTATTCTCGTGCAGCGGATAAGTGTTTCCCGGAAAACCGCTTGCTGCAGACTGCTTACCTACTTCTTCACGCCCTTCCGGGGTCATGGCTTTCGGGATTTGACGGGCTGAGCGCCGCTACTCAGTGCTCCGCTCACTCCGAAATCACCGGGTCACCCTGGAGTGACTTGTTGAGATTGGTTTCAGACCATTAACTTATTAACTTATTAAGTTACTTTTAGTGCGCGGGCGCCCCTAATAATTCAAGTAAACGGGACCAGGCACCTATTATTGAATTACTTCACTTTCTGTGCTTTGGCGCCCTGGTGATTTTCTTCGTTCGCTCCCCCGCAATCAGTCCAGGAAACCGGTAAGGGGTGAGCTGGCTTCGGCCTGGGTTTTCACCGGGCCAAGACCGGCCAAATATGCCATGCGCCCTGCTTCAACAGCCAGGCTGAATGCTTTGGCCATGGCTACCGGGTCGGAGGCCGTGGCCACCGCGGTATTGGCGAGTACCGCTGCAGCGCCCATTTCCATTGCTTCCGCAGCTTCCGAGGGACGGCCTATACCGGCGTCAACAATGATGGGTAGGTTAATTTCATCGATTAAAATGCGGATAAGCTCTTTTGTTTGCAACCCGCGGTTGGTGCCTATAGGCGCCCCCAGGGGCATTACCGCGGCGGCACCGGCGTTTTCCAAATCCTTACCCACCATAAGATCCGGACTGACATAGGGTAATACTACAAACCCTTCTTTTACCAGTATCTCCGTGGCCTTTGCTGTCTCGTAATTATCAGGCAGCAGGTATTTATTGTCTTTTATAACCTCAATTTTAATCCAATTGCCGCAGCCGCAGGCCCGGGCCAGCTTGGCGATGCGCACAGCTTCCTCTGAATTTCTGGCCCCGGATGTATTGGGGAGCAGAATGCATTCTTGCGGTATGTGGCTTAGGATGTTTTCCTGGGGTGACGACAGGTTTACCCTGCGCAGCGCCACTGTAACAACTTGTATCCCCGATTCATTGACCAGTTGGGGAATAATTTTGTCATTGGAGTGTTTACCCGTGCCTGTAAAAAAACGGTTGGTTATTTCCTGATTTCCGATTATGAGTTTATCAGCCATTTTTAGCCTCCCCCTACAAATTGCAGTATTTCCAACCTGTCACCGTCAGAAAGGATTATTTCTTTCCATTTTTCCCTGTCCGGAATGTCATAATTGTATTCCACAACCACAACGCCGGTATTTATGTTGTTTTCCTCTAAAAATTTTAAAAGCGAAATTTCTCTCTCTAATTTTTTCTCCTCACCGTTTACGGTTATTTTCACAGGCATCACTCTCCCTGGCTAACTGTATTGTGGAAATGATTGACCGGTCCCACTCCTTTACCCACCGGGAAGGCATTTTCTATGGCGCCGGTAATATAATCCTTGGCCCGGCTGACGGCCTTTTTAAGTTCCATTCCTTTGGCCAGATTAGCGGCTATGGCCGAAGAATAAGTGCATCCCGTGCCATGTGTGTTTCCGTTGGAAAGGCGCGGGGCAGTGTAGGTTACGAACCCGGTACTGCTGTATAGCAAATCAACCGCGTCGCCGTCCAGATGGCCCCCTTTAACCAGTACATTATCGACACCCATGTCATTAATCGCTTTGGCGGCTTTTTTCATGTCTTCCAGGTCCCTGAGCGGAAAACCGGTTATAACCCCGGCTTCATGCAAATTGGGGGTGATAACTTTCGCCAGGGGAAACAGTTTATCAATCAAGATTTGCCTGGCTTCGGGCCGCAGCAGGTAATCGCCGCTTTTGGCCACCATCACCGGGTCCAGTACCACCGGTATATGCGGATAATTCTTTAACACCGCAGCTACCTGTTCTATTATTTTCACACCGGAGAGCATCCCTATTTTGACGGCGGCAACGTCCATATCTTCTAGAACAGTTTCCATTTGCAGCGCGACAAATGAAGGTTCGATATCCATTACTCCCTTTACACCGGTGGTATTCTGGGCCGTTACCGCAGTAATCACTGAAGCTCCGTACACCCCGTTGGCGGCAAAGGTTTTCAAGTCGGCTTGGATACCGGCACCGCCACCGGAATCAGAACCCGCAACGGTTAATGCAATTTTCATTTTATTGACTCCCTTCCAAAGCATAGTAAAGTTGAAGTAAAATACAGTCACTATATATACAAGGACAATACATTGCAAAATAAAAACGCACCCGCGGCAAGGTGCGTTTTTCACTGTTCCTTCCCTACGCGGGCATTACCCCGATCAGGTTCTCCGGGTCAGGTGCTCATTAGCCCTTTCTCAGCCCATAACATGGGCTCCCCAATATGCGAATATTTATTAAGCTTATATGTTCATTATTTACCTTGAAAAAAGTCTCTCGAAATCATTTTACCATAACCGGGCAAGATTGGAACAGGTAATGATTTAGGCATAAGCATCCAAATGTTGTCTCTAAAGTCTGCTTTCCTTCCCTTCGCCCGGTGGCCCGACCACGTCGAAGGATGTTCCTTTTTATACATACTCCCACGGGCATAGTTTTCGTTCCAGGTAATCCAGGGCTGTGTAAATGATGAAACCCAGCAGGCCCATGGCGATAATGCCTGCAAAGACTTTATCCCACATAAAGGAGGACCAGGAGTTTAAAAGATAATACCCCAGCCCCACCCGGGAACTCCAGGTTTCCGCTATAAAGAGTATAGCAATGGCTGTGCCGGATCCTACCCGAAGGGCTGTTAAAACCTTGGGCAAGCAGGCGGGCCATATAACGTGTAGATATATCTGCAGGCGACTTGCACCCAGGGATTGCATGGAGTAAACGGCATCCTTGTTTACACCCCTTGCCGCGTCACGGGTGGTCATGAAGATTTGAAAGAAAACCACAAGGGTAATCAAGAATATTTTGGAGAGATCACCCAATCCCAACAAGACCATCACCAGGGGTAAGAAGACCACTTTGGGAATGGGATAAATCAAGTATACAAAGGGTGAAAGTAAATTATCCAATTTTTTCTCCCGTCCCACCAGTAGCCCCAAAGGTACACCGGCAGCAAAGGAAACTAATATGGCAGTAAGAACCCGGTAGGTACTTACAAGAAAGTGATGCCCAAGCCCCTTTTCCAGTTCCGCAAAAAAAACGCGAAAGGCCTCCACGGGCCCCGGAAGTATAGCCAGTTGTAAAATAAGGGCCAGGGCTTGCCACAGAAAAACCAGTACAAAAACAGCCCCGGCCCGGGTTATTATGCTTCCATAGCCCCTATTCAACGGTTTCCCCCCCGGTACGCATCCCTGCCACAAGGGTTTCCCTTATTTGGTTGGAGAGAGCGTGAAATTCAGGCGCTTTCCTGGCACGGGCATTGCCGGCCAAGGGATTGTCAATAACTTCCACCAGGCACCCCGGGCGCGGGGAAAGGATAAATATACGCTTGCCTAAAAAAACAGCCTCTTCTATATTGTGCGTAACCAAAACCATTGTCAGAGACCTTTTTTGCCAAATGTCCAGCACCAGATCCTGTAGCCTTTCACGGGTTAAGGCATCCAGTGATGAAAAGGGCTCGTCCATTAAGAGAACCTCGGGCTCTAGACTCAAAGAGCGGGCAATTCCCACCCTTTGCCTCTGCCCACCGCTGAGCTGTGCCGGATACAAGTTTCGCAATTCCCAAATCTCCATCTGTTTGAGCACCTTTTCCCCGCGCGCCTGTATTTCTTGAGCGGGAATCCCCCTTATTTTTAGGCCCAAAACCGTATTTTGCCACACAGTCTTCCACGGCAGAAGGCCGTAATCCTGAAGGATCAGAGAGATTTCCTGCCTTCCCGGGGCGGGGGAACGCCCTCCTACGGATACCCGCCCGTCCCAATTCCGGTTTAGCCCGGCAAGTACAAACAAAAGTGTAGACTTACCGCACCCCGAAGGGCCGATGATGGCGCAGCTACCGCCCTTGGCCAGGTTCAGAGAAATGTCACGGAGGGCCTCAACCACACCGTTCTCACCCCGGTAAGTAACATTTAGCCTGTCTATTTCCACCATGGTCAAATTACTGCAGCACCTCTTCGTTAACCAGATCTGTATAAGTTAATTCCTTATCCAAAAGCTCATGCTCCAGCATCCAATCCACCACTTCGGCAATATCTTCCTTAGCAGGTAATTCCGGTAATGAAAATACCACCTGCATCCCGGTTTTATCCGGTTGATCCAAAACCTCTTGAGGCACACGGGCCTTCTCTGTCAGAATATCATCAAAAGCCCCCGGTTGGGCCTGGATATCTTCCACTGCCCGGGTGTAAGCCCGCATCAAGCCCTTTACTTCTTCCATTTTGTTTTCCAGGGTATCCTCCCGGAAATATATTATAGTTTGAGATATATTCCGGGTGGTATCATCCAACACCAGGTTGGCACCCTTCAGCTCCGCTATGGCAGCCGGTGGATCAGGCAGCACCGCTGCCTGGACCTGCCCGCTTAATAGTGCTTCCACTCTGGCAGGAATTTTGGGAATGGCGGTTTTCTTAATTTCATCCTGGCTGAACCCCTGGTCCAAGAGCAGCTTGTCCGTTACATATTCAATAATGGAATTCAGAGAGACCGCGACCTCCACACCCTTGAGCTGCTCGGGTTTCGTTATACCGGAACCCGGCGCGGACAAAAGGGCAAAACGCCCCTCCACCGGTGTAACGCCTTGACCCAGGGCTACAGCCTTAGCAGGAACCCCACCACCGTTCATGGCCGCCAAAGCCAGTATATCACCCAAAGCCCCGTCAACCTGCTTGGCAGATATGGCGCTATCCCTCTCCATGGCACTGTCAAAGGGCACCAGTTCAACTTCTACTCCCTCATCGGCAAAATATCCCTTTTCTTCAGCTACCCAGAAGGGAAGGTTATCTACAATGGGAAGCACACCGAATTTCACCGGCGCGGATTGTTCCTTCTCCTGGTCGGAACACCCTGTCAGCAAAGCCAATCCTAGTGCTAAAACAAGTACAAATATTTTACAGTAATTATAACGTCTCAACACTATTCCCTCTTTCTTTTTTATTATCCTATTTATATTTCGACTAATCTCTTTCTTTTCCTTGTTTTGGCCGTTATGAAAGAATGCTGCCTTTAAAAAAACTCTCTTGTAGTTTCGTTTAAAGATAATCATTTCGCCGGAGCGGGCAGCACCCTGCACTCACTTACTCGGACATTTTAATTGAATGAGATCACTCCGCTCCGGGCGGCTGCATAACTCGCTTCGCTCAAACAGGATTCGCCGCTGATCCTCCGCTCCGTTCGCTCTTTGACACACTGGCTCTTGTGCATAAGAAGTTGCGCCCGCAACGGCAAAGCTACCAAGACCTTTGCTCCGACAGGTATCATGCCGTTGCCGTCATTCGCTCCGGGTGTTGCCCCCGCCTTATCCCGGTATTCGCTGTATATAAAAGCCATAAAGCAACTTTTTCATTTAAAGCCATAAAGACAGCCTTGACAGGTATTTCCCCAAATGGTGCCTGTCAGGGCTGTCTTCATCTCTTGAATTGAGTACCCGATTCTTTATAAAACACCGGATACTTTGAATTTATTTTTTAAATAGTAACGGGAGTATATGGCCCCCAGGGGGTTGTGGGCCAGAACACGATCCTTAACCACAAGGGTGGTCACCGGTGCTTCGGAATACTTGGTAAATAAAATGTCATGCCCTACACAAAGGCCCACCATCAAATTAAGCTGGGTTTTTTCCTTGTTTAAATACAAAGCCTGTCCCACGGGATTACACATTGACTCGTACTTTTCATCATTGATCTGGGTCAGTTCCAATTCTTTTTTATCCTTACCGCAGACTTTGCAGCACACTACTTTAACGGTAAAGAAATCTTCCATAATACTGGCAATAATACCCGCTTCCCGGGCCAATCCTATGCAGTTGGCTATTCCTATAGTGGTATAGCCCATTTCCTGGGAAAATTTAATTATTTCCTCCAGCCGGGTAAGCTGCATATAATAATTGCCCTCTAAGGCCGTTGAAGTTGCATGCATCTTTTTATCCACAGGGTCACTATATGCTTTTTCCATTTCTTCCGACCAGGGGAAGCAAGTTTTTCCTTCGGTGTAGCATTTTCTATCCTTGCAATCTTTACATTCCAATAAATGTCCCCTCCCCAATACTTCGATTAATCCAATTCCGGCAATACTATTTTCTTCGGGCAAAGGTTTTTAAGTTTTTCCCTGAATACTTTCATTTCCTCGGGATACCGCTGGTTCAACTGGAGGCGGACAATACCCATCATATCCCTTGTATCCAGGGCCAGTCGAACATTTTTCACCATGGCGGCAGGGCTCACTCCCCGCCTGTCCCCCAACTGTGAGTCACACAGCCCGCATAAAATACAGGTGGCCGGTTTTTCAATTTTCTCCATATCCTCCGGGGACATGAGCCCGTTATAATCGGACCGGGTAAGAACCCAGGGGATAATGTCCTTTAAACCGTCAAAGAAGGGCTGCAGATCCACCACCAAATCCTTGAGGCGTCGAAAACCAGCCATGGGCTCCAAAGTGAGGCTGTTTTCCGTTGCTACATCCTTGAGCAGCGACTGGCAGGCCAAACGGGGTTCACGGTTAATTAATAGGGCACAGGAACCGCAAATGGCGCTGCGGCACGAGCGCCGGAAGGAAAGACTTGGATCCTGGTGCCAGGCTTTAATCAGGGCATCCAAAACGGTTTCATTTTCTTCCGTTTCTATTTTAAATTCCTGCTTGTATCCCTTCCGGTCCCGGGCAGGATCAAACCTGTCAATGTATAATTTTAAGCGCATGGTTTAATACCCCCTTTCCACGGGACGGTATTTGGTTATGGATACACTCTTTCCTTTAAATACCGGACCGTTTTCCCCGCGTGTAACCATTGTGTGCTCCAACCAGTCCTGGTCATTACGGTTTGGGAAATCAATGCGGTAATGCGCCCCTCTGCTCTCGGTCCTGCGCAAAGCGGCCCGGGCGATTATCTCACTCAGATCCAATAAATAACCCGTTTCTATGAATTCCATCAGCTGGTAGTTGAAAGGTTCTCCTTCTCTATCGACCTTGAGGGCTTTATAACGCTTCCTCAGCTTACCCAGTATTTCCACTGCTTCTTTTAACTCCTCTTCTGTACGAAAAACCCCTACCTTATCGGTCATGGTACGGGTCATTTCTTCCCGTATCACAAAGATATTGTCCCCAGGAGTAACAGGTTCACTTGACCCGAAGTTCCTTTTCCACTCTTCAGCCGCCTGTTCCAACGACACTCCGGGAACATCCGGCCAATCCGTTTCCCCGAACATTTCTTTGGCCTTGATTCCTGCCCTGCGCCCGAAGACAACCGTCTCTAAGAGTGAATTACCCCCCAGGCGATTGGCACCGTGCACGCTGACATTGGCCGCTTCCCCGGCGGCCAGAACCCCTTGTATATTGGTTTCACAGTTTAAGCCGGTACGGATGCCGCCCATGCTGTAATGCTGCGCCGGCTCAATGGGAATGGGTTTCTCCACCGGGTCCACCCCCGCGTACCGGCGGGCCAAGTCCCGCACCTGCGGCAGGCGTTTCTTAATTTTATCTTCTCCCAGGTGGGTTAAATCCAGGTGAACGTATTCCCCTTCTATACCCCGCCCTTCCTTTATTTCATTAAAAATGGCCCGGGAGACTACATCTCTGGGCGCCAGTTCCATTTTCTCGGGAGCATAGCGGGACATAAACCGCTCTCCCCGGCAATTGAAAAGGTATCCGCCCTCACCCCTGGCAGCTTCTGATATAAGTATGTTAGTTCCGTATAAAGTGGTGGGATGGAATTGCACAAATTCCATGTCTGCCAGTTCCACCCCAGCCCTGTAAGCAATGGCCATACCATCACCGGTGTTGGCAAAGGCATTTGTAGTTTTTGCAAAGGCTCTTCCATACCCTCCGGTGGCTAAAATGACGGCTTTGCAACGTATGACCCGGGTTTCACCGGTTGCCAGGTTGTATACAAAGAGTCCCTTTAGCCGCTCATCCTCCACCAATAGGTTTAATAGATACCATTCGGAATAGATCTTTACTCCCAGTTTTAATGCACGCTCGTATAAAGTATGTAGTACCACATGGCCGGAAAAATCCGCGGCAAAACATGCCCTAGGAAAGCCCGCCCCTCCCAAGGGACGCTGGGCTATCTTGCCGTCTTCTTTGCGGGACCAGGGAACACCCATCCATTCCAGCTCATGAATTACTTCGGGACCTTCGGAACAAAGGACTTTAATAGCGTCCTGGTCCCCCAGATAGTCACTCCCCTTAACCGTGTCAAATATATGTGCTTCCACACTGTCTTCCGCACTCAAGGCGCTGTTAAATCCCCCTTGGGCCGCACCGCTGTGGGAACGGGTGGGGTAAAGTTTGCTTAATACTGCAACATCCATGCTGCCCACGGCTGTATTGGCCGCCATCAGGCCGGCGAGCCCTCCCCCTACAACCACCACATCATGAGTAATCATGTTGGCCATTACCTCCGTTAATTATTTGTCCGGTTAAAAAATATATTTACTGATTACTCGAAACCAGTTTAGTTATTTCTGCCGGCGACTTTAAAGCAGGGAGGTTGTCCACGGCTTTAATGAGTCTTGATGCCCTTTCTCTGCCAAGCACCGGCTCCACAAGTGCAAAAAACTTCTCTTCCAATTCCCCTTTTGATACCGGATTTTCAGGATCTCCCTTGGGATAGTCCGCCTGTCCTTTGAAGGTCCCCCTTGCGGTTTCCACGGCTACCCTGGCGGGCCAGCATTCGGGGTACATGGCATCCAGCTCCGGATCCACAGCAACACTGGTCTTCTGCATTATATCTCTTATAGCGGGATCATGAAGAGCCTCCGGGCCAAAATCCTGCAACCCCGCACTGCGCCTGGCTATACCCAGTGCCGCGCAGAAGGGCAGGCTGAATTTGGCTGCATACTCTGTATTGGGGTTGGGATTACCGGCAATATCCACTGCCACCCGGTAAACATTTACTTTTACGGATTGAATTTCGGTGGGGTTTAAATTATGGTCTCCGGCCAAAGCAATGATTGCATCCAGCATAGAGTGGGTATGACGGCAGGAGGAATGGATTTTGAAACAATTTTCTTCAATCTTATATTCATCACCCAAACCACGAGTCACCTTGGACGCGTCATATTCAGCGGCGGTACTTACAAAAAAGCCCCTGTCACCCTCCAAAATACGACTGGCCCCGGTAAAATTACGGGCAGCCAGAAGTGCTGCCAGCAAACCGTTCATGGCCGCCTTGCCGGGATGCAGGTGTTTGGTCATGGCCCCGTCCACAATGAATTCCCAAAGCCCCGCAGCCTGGGAACCGGCATTCCCCAGTGCATACACCATTTGTTCCTTATTAAGCCCCAATATTTTTCCTGCCGCGGCTGCCGCCCCGAAGGTGCCGCAGGTACCGGTGGTATGCCAGTATTTGTAATGGCTGGGAGTTACCGCTTCCCCAACCCGTATTCCCACTTCATAACCGGCAACAATGCCTTCAATTAATTTTCGCCCCCCGGCCCCCGCCAGTTCGGCCGCAGCCAGGGCCGCGGGCATTACCGCAGCCCCGGCATGAAGAATAGAAGCCTTGTGCACATCATCCAGCTCCAGAATGTGTGAACATACTCCATTGACTAAGGCGGCACCCGGAGCGGAAGTCTTCTCCCCGGTGGTTAGTAATGTAGCCTGGGGGTTGCCCCCTGCTTCCCTTATCAGGTCACTCACAATTTTACCCGGCTTTTCCCTGCCGCCCGCAATTCCGGATGCAAGCCAGTCTAAAAAACTGAGGCAGGCCATTTGTACAGCATTATCACTAATGCTGTCATAACTCAGCTCTGTTAAAAACTCCGCCAGTTGAAAAGATAATGTTCTGTCCTGTTCCATAAAGCATCTCCTTTAGAACCTGTTCATCAGAGGAGCACCGCCACTTCATCTCTATCCAGTGCGCGTCGTATATGATACACCTTCTCCTTCAGCTCCCGGTCCTCCCCTGCAGCCCGCTCCATCTGGCGCAGCAGGTCTATCTCCCGCCGGAGCAGGGAAAAGACATCCCCTTCATGCAGGTTGCATCTTTCCATAAGTTCCTCAAAGGTAGCACCGTTATACCAGGCTTCCGCCAGGGGACCCGGAACCGGTGACCATGCCCGCAAATGTTCCGGCACACCGATTTCCTCCAATTCATTCAAAAGAACTCCCACTTCATCCATTTCATATTCCCCCGGCAGTACCACTTCATCCCGTCCCGGATAATAATCAATTCCGGCCAGAATAGCGGCAATTTCCGCCGGCGAAGCCTCCTGGATCATACCGGAAAAAACCAGTTCGGTAACCAGCAGTTCCTGCACGTGAACATAAAGGGCAAACTTTCCCCGGGGTAAAAGATTTCTCCCTTCAACGTAACCCATGGACCTTAGAAGCTCAACCATTTTATCGAATTCTTTAGGGTAATCCGTTGTTAAACGGTTCAGCACTCGCCGGCGCCGCACTAAATGGGATTTTTGCTCCTTGAGTATCTTCATCTCGTCCCGGGCACCGGTACATGTGTGGTGCATGCAGTTCTTGGCTTTTTCCGACAACATGGATCTTATTTGCTCCACCCTGCCGGGATACTGGTCTTTTTTCTTATGTCTTTTTTTCCTCCGGAACTTATTTAATTCTTTTTGTAATTTCTGCCGGAACATGGGGCATACCGGAGAGTCTATATCCCGGCAAAAATGTCCCTTTAATTCTTCTATTCGTTCATCCAGAACCGATATATCCCTTTCCAACCGTCCTGTTTCCCGGTTGTTCTGGTAAACCGCCAGGTTTTGAGAGAGGAATTTTTGAATCTCGGCATCGGTTTTCCAGCATAACAAACTGAGCACGGTATTGGGTGAAATGGTAAGTCTACCCCTAACAGGCTCTATTTGATCCTCATCAAAAAAACCCGTCTGTTCCGGAAACCTTTCATCAATGCGAATATAAACCCTTCCCACTTTGTCATATCCCCGGCGGCCCGCCCTGCCCGCCATTTGAAAGAACTCCCTGTTCATCAGGGTACGATGGGACTCCCCGTCCCACTTGCGACATGAATCAAAAACAGTGCTGGCCGCCGGGAAATTGATTCCCACGGCAAATGTTTCCGTGCAGAAAAGGACGAAGACAAGACGGGACTCGTACAGGTTTTCCACTATCTCTTTCAGTGCCGGGGAAAGCCCTGCATGGTGATAACCAATACCTTGCAGCAGTAAACGGCGCAAATTATTGCGCCGCCCGCCAAACAGGTTATTATTTTCCTGCTCGGCCTTCTGGATAACCGATTCCACCCGCTGTCTTTCCTCGGGAAGCAGAAAATCCCATTCTCTGCCCAGTTCCTCTGCCAATCCCTCGGCCTTTCCCCGGCCGAAAACAAAATAAAGGGCCGGCAGGTGTTCCTGTATGGCATCTATTACTTCTACACAAGCGGATATATTCTTCAAAGAATGTCTCCCCTTAAACATTGTATCTTTCTTTATATGTTTCCCCGCCGTACAAATCGGAGTCAATTTCTTCCCGGGCTTCCCGCTCGTTCAATACTTCCCCGTCGGGGGTGATCCATTTGATCATTAGGGGCACTGCCCTTTCACTCTCTTGCACCACCGTTACAGGGTACTGCCTTACATCCGACATCCAGGCCGCCAGTTCATGGATATTAGGCACCGTAGCTGAAAGGCCCAGTATTTTAATATGCTTAGGAGCGAATATAATGCTTTCCTCCCAGGCGGTCCCCCGGTGTGGGTCGTCCAAATAGTGAATTTCATCAAAGATAACAAAGGAAATATTAGACATCCACTCAGGGTTGGAGAAACACCAGTTGCGGAATATCTCCGTAGTCATGACAAGCAAGGGAGCCCTTTCATTTATGGATACGTCACCGGTTATCAACCCTACTTTCTCGCGGCCATATAACTTGGCAAAGTCCCTGAACTTCTGGTTAGACAAAGCTTTTATGGGAGAAGTATAAATTACTTCCCTTTCTTCCGCCAACACCTTCTCCACGACTTTTTCCGCGATAAGAGTTTTCCCTGTACCGGTGGGAGCTGCAACCAGTACCGAATGTCCTTCCTTTAACGATTGAATGGCTTCAACCTGAAATCTATCCAGGGTAACGGGACCGTCCGGACCCCTAGGGGGATCCTCCCCCTCCCGGTCCAGCCGTCTCTTGCCGCCTTTTAACTTACGCGCACGGGCCGCTTCCCACTTTTCCTTCAAGCGGGATATTACCCCCAGTAAGTCCTCCACATCACCACGCCGAAAAACTTTTCCCGACCTTCTTCCACCGGCGGTCCTTTGTACAGGCACCAGGTGGCCTTCCCGCACAAGCTTGTGAACGGTCTCCCGGGGAACACCCAGAATACGGGCGGCATCCAGTACACCTATTTCCTCCGTCCTCCTGATGGCCCGGTCCAAACCGGTGCCGGGACGAATATTTTCCAATGGCCCGGCCCATATGCGCAGCGCACCTTCCAACATAAAGCCCGGCAGGTAACCGGACTGGTATAGGGTTACAACCTGGTTGGGCTTAATGGAAAGCCTGCGGGCCACTTCCCCGGGCTTAAGGGAGTGCTCCAGCAGGTATACCACGGGAACAGTTTGCTTACCTTCGGTGGGAAAATCCATTCCAGTAAGCATTTTTAATTCCTGCGCCATTTGCAGCGAGGGGAATTTAACAGGGGAACACCAAAAGGTTTTTCCTTCACACTCCACCCAGGCACAACCTTCTTCCACTGCTTCTTCCATTACAGCTTTTTTCTCCGGTCCCGTTAATTCCGCGAAGGAAAAGAAAGCATTATTATGCATTAGCTTATTAAGCTTTTGCTGCATTTCGGTGTGTATCCTCCGGCGCTCCAATTCCTTTTGACCCGCCGGGTGATCATCAACGGTTACCCTCCCATCAGGCAAAATAACAAAGGGATTCGGCTCCTTCCCCTTTCTAATAGCGGAGACTAACTTTTTGTGATCCCGAAACATTTTCAAAAAAACCTTTTTGCCCAACGGCTCCCGGTTGCCAATATATGAGGCAATATCCTCCATAGCAGCCGGGCTGTCAGGCAGTGCATAATGACCGCCGGTTAATATCACTAACTTTCGTTCAACTTCCGGGGATACAGGCTCACCCAGAGCTTCTTGCAATTCTTCATGGGAAACCGCTCTTCCGTCCTGCAGCAGCTCATCAATTATTTTTTTCTGGCGGCGTATCTTTTCTGCATTCCTGCGGGCCTCCTGCTGCCGGCGTTCCAATTCGGCCCTCCCGGCCTCCACCGAACTTAAAGTATATCTCCCATCGGGCAGCACAACTATCCCCGGTACCGATGCGGGGGAAATTCCGTATAGAGGAACAAGCTCCGCCAGTTCTTCCCCCGGGCGGGGAACTCCGTCGGAAAGAATATCCTCAATACTCTGCCGTACTTCATTTACCATGCGGGTTTTACATGCTGCCACCTTTAAGGCAACAAATTGGCCGTCCGGAGTTTGTTGCTTTTCGTTATCGCCGGGCATTCTTATTATTACTTCATCGCCCGGAGGTAGTTCCTTTCCATTAACATTCTCCACACTTATTTCTCCCTTTGCCCACATGGATTGCAGGGCACCGGTGAGAATATCACCGGTGCCGTTAACTTGACGGCACAATTCATAGAGGGTTAGGGGACCGTTTTGTAACAAACCGCTTAATTTTCGTTTTATTTTTTCGGTCTTTGGGCTAGCCAAAAATAACAACTCTCCCGGTTTTAAAGTTTTTTTATTTTATTCATAGTATTATACAATTAAATCCTTTTTACTATCAATTCAAGTGGGGTCAGGCCATTAACTGAAGTGCACACGGGGACGGTTCTTTTGTGCTAAAAGTTACTCTTAGTGCTCGGGCGCCCCGGTGGTTTCCTCCGTTCGCTTCGCAATTATTCTCGTACAGCAGGCAAGGTCTCCCGGAAACCCGCTTGCTACAGACTGCCTGCCTACTTCTTCACGCCCTTTCGGGGTCATGGCTTTTGGGATTTGACGGGCTGAGCGCCGCTACTCAGTGCTCCGCTCTCTCCGGAAATCACCGGGTTCTGCTGGTGCCGCCTACGGCGGCATGGACTTCTACCGCAGTAGCCCGCGGGATTGTAACTTTTCTTCCAGCGCCGCAAAAACTTCACCGCATTTACCGTGGATGACTAAATCTACTTGCCCATCCATATCCGTGGGATCCAAATTGATTATAACCACACGACGGCTCATTTGGGGAAGGAAGTTGGCCGGAGCTACTTCCAGGCTGGAGCCGATTACCAGCATGAGTTCGCTGCTGCGGGATTCCTTAATTGAATGTTCGAAATCCACGGGAAGTTCATCACCGAAAAAGACAGCATCAGGTTTATATACCCCCCTACATTCGCAGCGGGCAGGTATCCTTCCCCCTAAGACCAGCTCCACCAGCTGATCCCAGTTTATTTTATTACTGCATTTCATACAAGTGGCGGAACGCAAATGCCCGTGCAGTTCCAATACATTGGTGGAACCCGCCTTTTGGTGCAAGCTGTCAACATTCTGGGTTATGATACCGTGAAGAAGTCCCACAGCCTGCATTCGGGCCAGAACCCGGTGGGCTTTGTTGGGTTCCGCCCCGGTCATGGCGTGAAGGTGCTGGAAGCCGGATTGGTAAAAAACTTCCGGCCGGTAAATGAAGGTATCCCTGGAAAAGGCAATATCCGGGTCCACCTTTGACCATAATCCTCCCGGGCTGCGAAAATCCGGGATTCCGCTTTCAGTTGATATCCCGGCCCCTGTGAGGGCAACGGTTTTGCTGCTACCGGTTAACATGTCGGCTAACTGCTTAACCTCTTGGTACACAAATACCCTCCTTTCCATTTCTTTGGGGTCAGGCCATTAACTTATTAACTTATTTTCATCCTTCTGCTGGTGCAACGGTGCACATAGGGACGGTTCTATTGTGCTAAAAGTTACTTTTAGCGCGCGGGTGCCCCGGTGGTTTCCTACGTTCGCTCCGCAATTATTCTCGTACAGCGGGTAACTGCACGCCCTAAGGGGTCATGGCTTTTAGGATTTGACGGGCTGAGCGCCGCTACTCAGTGCTCCGCTCTCTCCGGAAATCACCGGGTCACCCTAGAGTGACTTGTTAAGATCGGGGTCAGGTCATTAACTTATTAACTTTTTTCATTCCCCTGCTGGTGCCGCCTTCGGCGGCATGGGGGTCTATCCCAGAATATTTAGTTAATTCCAGATGGCATGTTTACATTCCTCTTTTCTTAGGGCGCAAAAAAGGGAGTCCTTTTGGGGACTTCCTTCTTTTCCATAATGATAAAGTTAATTTACCAGATTTATATGCTGCCCGCAGCTGCCGCACTTATCTTTTTCTAAGGAGCCTACCCTTGTGTAATATCCTGTTCTTTCAATCAGAATTTCTCCGCAGTGGGGACAGGTTGTGTTGTTGCCGCCCAATTCCGGAGCATTGCCTATATATACATAATCCAGTTCCTCCCTGGCTATTTCCCTTGCCTTCTCCAAGGTACTGAGGGGGGTTGCTTCCCTGTCCATTTTATAGCCCGGGAAATAGCGGGAAAAATGAAGAGGTGGAGAAGGATCAAGATTGGCCACCCATTTTACCAGTTCTCTAATTTCTTCTTCAGAATCGTTCAAACTATTTACCAGCAGGGTTGTTATTTCCACGTGGCAGCGGGGAACAGAGATCTCTACGGTACGAAGTACGGGGTCCAGCATTCCGGCACAATTGCTCTTGTAAAAATCATCGGTAAAGGCTTTTACATCAATATTCATGGCATCAATGTAGGGAAGAATTTTTTCCAGGGGTTCCGGGTTTACATAGCCGTTTGTAACCAGAACATTTTGAAGCCCCTTTTGGTGCACCGCCTTGGAAGTTTCATAGACAAACTCATACCACATAAAGGGTTCTGAATAGGTATAGGCAACACCTATACAATCACCGCCGGCCGCGTATTTGGCTGCCAGTTCGGCCACTTGCCCCGGAGTGATTTCACGGGTTTCGGGCTGGGAGTGGGCAATTTGCCAATTCTGGCAAAATCCACAGTGCAGATTACACCCGAATGTGCCAAGGGATAAAATGTTACGGCCGGGGTAAAAGTGGTACAGGGGCTTTTTTTCCACGGGGTCGACGGCCAGGGCCGCGCAATGCCCGTAATTCAGGGAATAAAGGGTATTCCCTTCATTCTTGCGTACCCGGCAAAAACCGGTTTTCCCTTCTCTTATATTACAAAGTTTGGGACATAGCCGGCAGAAGGTTTTACCATCTTCCCCCCGCTCGTAAAACATAGCCTCACGCACTTCATTCACCCCTATTTATACCTTTTCACTTTAAAACGTTGCAGTTCCACATCTTCCCCCGGTGCTATGCCGGCTTTTTGCATTGCGATTGCAACCTGTTCTTCAGCGGTATCAATACCTTCCAGATCAGGCAAAAGCAAGCCCTTGCGACCTCCGGAGCGGACAATCACACCGTATACCTTTGGGTCCAGCTCTTCTATACTGTTTACCGGTTCCGGTTCTCCCAGAACATCCACGCTGTATTCCAGCTCCTCCAGTTCACCGGCGGTGACCGGGGTGAAACGCGGGTCCCTGGTGCCGGCACTGATTGCATTTTCCATTATTTCTTGCGCCAGATTTTCGCGCACCGGTTCAATTGTTCCTATACAACCCCGCAGCTGGCCCTGTTTTTTGATGGAAACAAAGGCGCCCGCCCTTTTTTGCAGCAGCTCCTCGGGAACTTGTATGTCCTTTTTATGCTCTCCCCGGCAGTAATTTTCCAGGGTCTCCCGGGCAAGCTTCACCAGGGGGCTTTCCTCCGACCGGCGCTCCATTAAACTGTCCCGTTGTGCTTCCAGTAAAGTACCGGCCAGCTGCCGCCGGGAATCCGGCTCGCCGGGCCTTAATTCAGCAACCATATATCCCACACCGAAAGGGCCCTGGTAGGATAGCACCCGGGGAGCCAATTGAAGCCCATCCACGGCACCCATAGCCATTATTATCGGCCGCAGGCCGCATTCTCCGGCCTTTTCCACCAAACCCGGGTCTAAAGTTACCAACCCCCGGACGTCACCTTCTTCCACCAAGCGCACAATTTCCCGGTCAAACCGTGCCCCTGCCGGGTCGTATCCCGCCGGGGCGTCTTTTGTAAGCCGGTGGGATAGGTCACCGCTGGCCACCACCGCTGCTTGAACACCAATTTCATCAGAAGCCTGTTGTATGGCCAACCCCACCCGGTATATTTCATGATAGGGAAGCATCCCTATGGAAACAATCACAACGGGCAATTCAACCCCGGCCTTTTGTAAAAAATACAGTGGTACCATCACACCGTGGTCCAAGCGGGCATCCATTCCCACCCGGTTCAATATCTGGGCATCAATTCCGGCTACGGCAAGCTCGGCTTTGCCCGCAGCTTCCACTATTGCCACACTTAACCGGTGGTTTTCCAGGTCAAAGCTCACTGTGGAGGCTCCAAATTGGCCCAGGTCCCCCTGTAAGGTTTTAAAGGTATACACTCCCACGGCATCAGAAAATACCGGGCCGTGGGGGGTGATAAAGACCAGCACCTCCGGGGCCTTATCCTTTAAGCTCCGTCCCAGTTCCAACATAGCCTCCTGGGTATCCTTTATCTCCCGGTCGCGCCCCCGGCCCACCTCCGGCACTGCTATGGGGGGATGGGGCGCAATACCGCAAAATACAACGGCCATAGTTAAACACTCCTTTCCTTCTGTAGTTTAACCGAATTCAGTTTGTTCATGTGGCTTCTTTTTCCATAACCGGAATTCCTTTTTCTACTTAAAATTTCATCCTTCTGCTGGTGCCGCCTTCCGCTCTCTTGCGGTTTCTTATAAAGGTAATTATTTCGCCGGAGAGGGCAGCACCCTGCGCTCACTTACTCGGGCATTTTAATTGAATGAGCTCACTCCGCTCCGGGCGGCTGCATAACTCGCTTCGCTCAAACAGCATTCGCCGCTGATCCTCCGCTTCGTTCGCTCTTTGATTTAACCTGCGTATGTTCGCTCCGGGTGCTGCCCTCTCCTTTCCCCGATAATTGGGGTCAGGTCATTAACTTATTAACTTTTTTCATTCCTCTGCTGGTGCCGCCGTCCGGCGGCATGGGGGTCTACCTTGATAAAAATTATCTAGAGAGTTACTTTTAGAGCGTTGGGCGCCCCGGCGGTTTCCTTTATTCCGAGAGCTTTATATTGAAGTCCGGCCAATTTCTGTTTATACTGGAACCACATCCTGTAGGAAAGAGTAAAGAAGGGGATCCCTTTGCAAATCAACAATTTACTTCCGGTATTATTGGAATTGTTAGCGCAAAATGAAACAAGCCGGGCAAACGCAAATAAGCCCGGCACCGCGCAATCTCTCACCAAGCAGCATTTGCCCCGTGTTCAACCCAACCCCTCCGGCCCTGCTCAAAATAGCGAGCAAAGCAATTCTGCCGGAGGGGCTAAGACCGTGCTGGAACAAATCACGCATTCTTCCCAGGGCCAATTAACTGCAAATAAAGAAACAGGAGATCCACAGAGTGAATTAATTTTTCTTCCCCTACCCCTTAAATCCGAACTCTACCCTGACGCTAAGTTTTACAGACAGGTTAATGATGAGGAAAAAAGCGGGCAGGACGGTGATGAAAATCAGAATCGCCTGGTTTTCGGCCTTAAAACTGCATCCCTGGGTGATATTTACTTCCTGGTTGTACAACGGGAGAGTAACTTATCCATTCAATGCGCTGCCTCAAAGCTCCAAACGGTTGATGTTTTACGTAAAGGATTTGCGGAATTGGAAAAAAAACTGAAACGCCTGGGCTGGCAAAAGGTACATTATTCCTGTGTCCAGACCGAAAACCCGGGAGAACCGCCCATTGTGATGCCATCCGGTTTTATTGACTATAAGATATAAAGGAGGCTTGCCATGGCTAAAGATTCGAAGAAGAAAAATGAAACGGAAGTGGCGGCCGCTTTGCGTTACGATCCCGGTGAACATAACGCCCCGCTGGTGGTGGCCGGAGGAAAGGGGTATATGGCCAGACATATAGAAGATGTGGCCCGGCAACACGATATACCCGTCTACAAGGACGAAGACCTAGCTCGCACTCTGGTACAACTGGGAGTAGGCGTGGAAATTCCCGAGTCACTTTATGAAGTGGTGGCTGAGATACTTCTTTTTGTGGCCCGTATAGATGAAAAGTATAAATTGAGATAGATTCCAACTCAATATATATTACATAAACGGTATCAATACTTCATCAGGCCCTATCCCCAGCTAGGGCCTGAATTTATTGACTCATTTTCTAAACCGGGCAGGAAAAATGTTTAAATACAGAGAAAATCAGATTAAAGGAGGTGCATTTCTTTATTCCCTGCTTCTATACCGGCAAAATTTAGGCGATAAAAAACAGACTGCCGCGTGTAAAGGATAATTACGCCGGTATAAAAACCAGGAGCAGAACTTTATAACTTTTTAAAAGGAGTGAGAATATTTTGCGTAAGAAATGGATTATGAGTTCGATTTTGGTATTACTCTTTACTTTGGTTGCGGCTCTGCCTGCCGTGGGAGCGGAGAGCAGTGCACTGATAAGTGCAGAGGAATTAAATGACATTTTGAACGGGGACAATGTAGTGATTATCGACATCCGAGATGCCGAGGCCTACAAGGCGGGTCATATCCCGGGAGCAATTTCCGTACAAGCTTCAGAATTTTATGAAGATAGAGACGGCGTGCAAAAGTTAGCAGCCGGTCCCGAAAAATTTTCTGCATTACTAAGCAGTAACGGTATCGATGAAGACAGCCAGGTTATCATATACACTGCCGGTAAGGATTTAAAATACGCTACCCGCGCATGGTGGGTTTTTCATATGTACGGGCTGCAAAATGCTCAAGTGCTTGACGGCGGCATCGATGCCTGGAAAGCGTTGGGTTATGAACTTTCCGACCTGGCAGTAACACCTTCCACCACAAAGCATACAGTAACCGAGGCAAATATACAGCAAAACACCGTGGCAACCACCGAAGAAGTGAAAGATGCACTGGATAGCAATGCAGTTATTGTGGATTGCCGGAACACAGATTATTTCCAGGGGAAAATTGCTACTGGACGCCACGGCCATATTACAGGTGCTATTCTTATTACTGCCGGCGAAAATCTTAATGACGACATGACCTATAAAAATGTCAGTACGCTGGCTGAATTATATTCTAACTATGGTATCACCGCAGAGACACCTGTAATAACATATTGTAATACGGGTACCACCGCAACAGTTCATTATTTTGCCCTGACACAGATCCTGGGCTACCAAGACGTTCAACTATATGACGCGTCCATGAAGGGCTGGGCGAACGATTCTTCATTACCCATGGAAAGTAATTATGATTTCTTTGTAATCGGATCTCCGGTTGCCAAGGTCAACAGCACTCAAATAAACCTTTCCGCGGAACCCTTTGTGGAAAACGGTAGGAGTTTTGTAGATGCAAATGTTCTGGCTGAAAGCTTAGAGTTAAATGTCACCGTCACGGATGACAATGTTATTTTAGAATCGGATGAAAAAACCTTTGAAGTAGCGAACCCCATCGTTAAAGACGATATCACTTTCTTACCTGTACGCCAGGTTGCTGAAGCTTTCGGTGGCACTATAAGTTGGGATGGAGAGAATAAAGGGATATCTATATTTATGCCTTAGGTAAATATAATCA
>JAALLP010000032.1_pt1 | contig 34317 bp, 33 predicted proteins | sample 7245951 | NCBI WGS metagenome assembly JAALLP01 (sample SAMN13049199, study PRJNA578106) | oil field metagenome | isolation source: filtered produced water from oil reservoir B6 | place: USA:offshore Texas | collected 2016
ACCTAAACTTCTACTAAAAGACGCATATTTATATTTTATACCCTTAACTTCATAAAATGAAGCAGTAGGATTTATAATTGTTTTAGAAAGAATCTTTTTTAAAAGTTTTACTCCAAAAGAATCTTTAGAAATAATACCATAAACATCGAAGTTTATATCAAAACTTTGCATAGTTTTAAGCCTATTTGTTATGAAAATTCCACGTGCAGGATTATGAGAAAATGGCAACAAATTTGTTATGAACAATACCTTCACTATTTATCAACTCCGAATGTAATTACAGTTTCAATATTGAAAAAACTTGGTACACTTTTCGTTTGGTAAGTGAAACTGCCTTAATTATTAATCAGATTTTATTATTTTTGGCTCTATGTCGCTATGATGATATAAAAATATTTTATCGAAATGATTTTCTCCTCTAGTATATAGATTAAGTATTTCTGTAATACCTGGAATGTCATCATCTAGGAAAGGTACTAAGTTAGCCGGATCATTTGATATTTTTATTAATAAATATATTTTATCAACTTTTTCCCTATAATTGGATACCTTTCCAATCTTTTTATTTATTGCAATTTTTAATTTTTCTTCATAATCAAATGGAAAAAAATATCTGCCTCCAGGAATTACTAATGGTTTCTTGTAATCCTCTCGTATTGGCTCATCTTCCAAATATTTGCATATTAAAGAATTTTTATTTGATTCACAGAATTCTTCAAAAGAGGCATATTGATCGTTTCTTCTTGCCATTATATATTTTTTGAATTCTTCAGTAAAGTTTTTAATAAATTTGCTCTTTTTTCTTTTGTTTATATCAGCATCTAATTTATTAGAGAAAGACAACCATATAACTTTTTTAATATTTTCTTTCTCCACATATTTTTGTATAATTTTATAAATTTTAATTTCTAAAACTTCACTATTCATAATTTTTTCATCAATAGCTCTCGTTAATTCAACTCCAATTTTTTCATTATCAAACTTAATTATGAAATCAGGAGATTCACTACATTCTAAATGAGAATTTACAGGAAAAAGATCCTCATCAAAAATTTTATAATAATCGCTGAAAAAATCTTCTAATAGCTTAAATTCTTCCTTTTTCTTATCGCTCATTTCTATCACCCCACTTTGTAGTAACAATTCCCATACTTTTAAGCGTTTTAGAAAGTATCCCCACAATTGGTCCAACAGATGTTATTCCTGAGTTTGACAGTTATAAAAACATTGGAAACATGGTTAAAATTGTTTCTCACCTCAGTTTTTCTGATTCCGCATATTTTGCTTCTATCTCCTTCATTTTTTCCTCCATTACCACGGGAGATAGAACAGGCTCATAGGGAGGAGGGGAACGTAGTTCTACTTCAATATCTCTTGCCCGAATGCGTTGTAAACTTGGTGAGACAAGGATAATAATTAAAAATACAATAAGAAATGCATAAAGAGACCAGTTTATTTGAAGAGAAGGAAACCATCCTGGAATGAATGGGTGAAGCAACAACAATGCAAAAATAAGTAGTAAAAGAATGGAAAATCCGATTCTCTTAAGCCGACGATGTAAAGGAGAATTTAACCACCACCGCCACCAGGGTGGCCTAATTCGATAGTTCCAAATATTGCCGAGCAATTCACGAGCGGGTGCCTTTATTGAGGATTTTAATTTGATACATTCTTCAAGTTTTTCTTTTGCTGTAAAAATGTCATTGCTTTTAAGGTAGAAGTGCCCTAAAAAATACAGGACATACGCCCTCATCTCTTTTTCCTGTTTTTGGTTTTTTGACAACGTTTCATTCATTTTTTCCAGGTTTCTTATGATTCTGGAGACTTCTTCTTGATATTTTTTATTTTGATATTTTTTATTTTTTGAATCCAAAGTGAATTCTGCCTTAAGATAGTTAGCATATATATCCCATAGGAAATGTATTGGATTACCTATATCCAAAGACATTGCCTTTTCAAAGGCTTCACTTGCAGCATCATAGGCTTTTTCTTCAATTTTGATTCTGCCTTTTAAACTCAATGCAGGAACAAGTCCCTCCTCTATATTGAGCGCGTTTTTAATATTTTCAGAAGCCTCATTAAGATTTCCAAGTTTAAAGAATAGTTCTCCTAAGTTGGTGTATGCCAAGGCAAACTGTGGTTCTATCTTGATGGCTTTCTCGTAAGCCTCTTTCACCTCTTCATGCCTCCCAAGATTAACAAGTTCAACACCTTTGGCGTACCAGGCTTTGGCATACTGTGGATTTATCTCGATGGCTTTTTCGTAAGACTTTAACGCCTCTTCACGCCTCCCAAGCTTGCCAAGTGCAACACCTTTGTTGAACCAGGCTTTGTCAAACTGTGGATTTACCTCAATGGCTTTCTCGTAAATCTTTAACGCCTTTTCATGTCTCCCAAGCTCACCAAGTTCAATACCTTTGTTGACCCAGGCATTGGTATACTGTGGATTTATCTCGATGGCTTTTTCATAAGCCTTAAGCGCATCTTCATGCCTCTCAAGCTCACCAAGTTCAAAACCTTTGCTGAACCAGGCATCGGCATACTGTGGATTTAGCTCAATGGCTTTTTCATATGCCTCTATCGCCTCTTCATGTCCCTCAAGCTTAGCAAATTCAATACCTTTGGCGTACCAGGCTTCAGCAAGCTGTGGATTTATTTCGATAGCTTTCTCGCAAGCCTTTAGAGCCTCTTTATGTCTCTCAAGCTTGCTAAGTTCTACACCTTTGTTGAGCCAGGCTACGCCAAACTGTGGATTTAGCTCAATGGCTTTCTCATAAGCCTTTAACGCATCTTCATGCCTCTCAAGCTTGCTAAGTTCAACTCCTTTGTTGAACCAGGCTCCCGCAAACTGTGGATTTAGCTCGATAGCTCTCTCGTAAGCTTCTATCGCCTCTTCATTTCTCCCAAGCTTGGTAAGCTCAACTCCTTTGTTGACCCAAGCTTCGGCATACTGAGGATTTATTTCGATGGCTCTCTCATAAGCCTTTAACGCCTCTTCATTTCTCCCGATCTCACCAAGTTCAACACCTTTGTTGAACCAGGCTTCAGCAAGCTGAGGATTTATCTCGATGGCTTTCTCGAAAGCCTTTAACGCCTCTTCATGCTTCTCAAGCTTAGCAAGTGCAACTCCTTTGGCGTACCAGGCTTTGTCGTTTTGTGGATTTATCTCAAGGGCTTTCTCGTAAGCCTCAATCGCCTCTTCATACCTCCCAAGCTTGCCAAGCGCAACACCTTTGGCGAGCCAGGCTTCGGCATTTTGTGGGTTTATCTCGATGGCTTTCTCGAAAGCCTCTATCGCCTCTTCATGTCTCCCAAGCTTACTAAGTTCAATACCTTCATCGAACCATTTCATTTCACTCATTTTGTTCTTCCCGCCCTCCTTTACTTTGTGGTCAACCTTTTTACAAGATCAACCTTTCTTTTTTTAGCACAGCATTTCATCTAACGTCCCTCGCATGAAAGAAATTCGCTTGCCGGTGGATTTGGGAAAACTTGAATTTTTCTTTTATCCACCGTTAGGCAACGGTAGGTAACGACAAGAGCGAAAGCACAGTCTCCCCCTAAGTAATTTTTTAGTAGTACTTCCCATATTTTATTTATGATTATGGTAGAACCAAAATCCAATAGACCGCATATGCGACAAATAAAGTAACTCAACAACGAATTTTATGATTATTTCCTTTATAATCTTATTCCACTTTGCTTTAGTAACGATAAATATCGGCGATTAAGAAGACAACTAAAAATTATTTTGCCAAAAGTTTTTAGTGCTTGTGAAATACTTCCAAGGCGGATTTGGGCAAACAAAGTAAGTTCCACAATAGTGTTATTTCCCTTGACCTTCTAATTTAATTCCTGCTTTTGATGCTTTACTAATAAGATAATTGATAAAAGCAGAACAAGAAACTAACATAAATTTTGCATCTTCAAAACTAAGGTTAGTTTCACTAAGTAAAGCATGACGTATTCCGTCAGCATCACTTGTATACCCATATAAACTACTAAATGCCTTCTTTAAAGCGGGGTGTAAACTAACCTTAGACTCTATTGCCTTCAATGCCTGCCCTAACGTTGCTTTTTTCTCATTTGCTATGAGATTGGAAATAGCTTCTACCGCACTTATAGATTCTTTAACTGAATTTCTGTAATCTGGCGACTTTCTGTCTGCTAGTAAATCCAAAGCTCTTTTTATGTGGGTGTTAACCGCTTTTAAAGGTTCGGTAATTTCTAAGGTTTCTTCTATTTCAGAAATTTCCTCTTTCGAGGTTATTTGCGTGATTTTACCTCCAACAAAACGATATGCAGATAATTCTTGTTCCAAAATAGTATTACAATATTTCATGAATTCATTATTTACATCGACTTCAGGGTAATTATTGGCAATAAACTCTATAAAGTCATAAACTTCGTACCATTCAGAATCAAAGAAATATTTCCGAATTTTTTCATAAGTATGACGCCAATAATCATTCAGATTATCGAGTGGGCTTTTCCAATAACTATTCAGAGTATCAAGTGGGCTTTTAAAATAATCGTTCCAGATTTTTTTAAATAGAATGTCAATATTTTCGTTAAAGGGAATAAACTGATCTGTTATCTGCTTCCAGTAAAAAATTGTTAAAGCATTCCATAAACCATTACGCAAATCCTGGTCTATATTGTTTACTTGGATGATATTTTTAACTGGTTTGATCCCTTTCCTTTGAGAAAATAAATCCATATTTTCACCTTCTGTTCTTTTCTTTTTTAGCTTTCACATGGCAAATAACGTTCCTATCATAAAAAAGTCCTGAGCAAAAGTGGAGGTAAGGAATAATCTGTTGCAATAATATCCAATTCCAAAACCTCTTTACCTTTACTTTCTTTTTCAATGATATTTCTTTCAATGTAATTTCCGCCTGATTGAAAAAATGCAGAAATGTATTCTTCAAACTCCTTTCCTTTTGGCAATTCAGGTAAACAAACTGTCGCCATTTTTTACCTCCTGAGTTTGAAAGTTTCCTCTCCTCTATGACATTTAATAATACAATATAAGCATAAACAGCTATTTTCTTTAAAAAATGAGTGGGTAGTAGAACGCTTATACTCTCTGAACTTTTAAGTTCGTTCTAAAGCTTGTTCTCTACCCATCTTCCGCCCATAAATTCGATACTTGATGGACCTTTCAAAGCCGTATTAGTAGGAAACGCCCTAGAAGAGGTCTAAGGATTAAGGCAGATCCTTAAACAATACTAAAGCGAGGTGAAACAATATGATCCTAACTATCATTACAGATTACAAAATCAAGAACTGAGAGCTCATGGCAATTATACACGAAAAAATATTAAAAAGAAAAAGAATAAGAAAAAGAATACATTAGATCATATTAAATGTCCGTGATAAAGATTGGTTAGATCATAATTCGATGTCTTTTAATTTTGCTTCATATTTTTCTGATCTTCAATTATTATTTCAATGCATTCATCATTTCTATACATTTTCATAAAACTAAAGGATATCCCTTACGATAATTCCATATCTATTAATACTATAAATAGTTCCTCCACTATTTATATTTGAATTACCCCCATCGATTCCTCTATTTTCTATAAAGCCATAACTAAACAAACTTTCGAGAACATCTTTATCAGCAATAGAATCACCCGTAGAAATAGTATCTTGATTTGAAAAACTTTTTAGCGCAAATAAATCTTTATAATAACTCCTATTAATCAAATAACTAATTCTAAAAAAATCTCTTTCATTTAGTTTTTCCTCATTCTTTATTTTTTATCAACACATTTAAATTATAACTTATAGGGCTGCTAACTTCTTAAAGTTAATAACAAAAATTAAAAGAAGAGTTCAAATAATATGGCTCAGTTCAAAAGACTCTTCTTTTAACAAATATAAATATAGAATCAAAAAGAATTACACGCATACGTTTTGGTTTCCCAAAACCAACATGATTGACTCTATCCTCTCTAACTTGCAAGTTTATTGAAGCCCTTTCTATCGAAAAGGAAATTATAACGAAGCAAAGACTTGCATCAATTTCGCCATGTTCTTCAGCTTCCTTTTGCTCAAATGCTTTTACTAATTTTTGAGTTCTTTGTTGTCGTGGTTCCTGGAGATTCTCACTAATTGATGCCATTCGGCCAGCAGCCACAAATTTAGTAAAGACATCTTTTTATATCCTTATAGTTTGGCAATCTAAACAATATAGCATATAACGTTCTGCGGATGAAAGAAGTTCGCCAGCTTGTGGATTTGGGAAATCTTCGATTTCCTTTCAGAAGATTCTGCTTACTCCTCTAATCTTTCCCCAAAATGTTCAAAATGATTTCTAAAGTTCCATTATCGCTCAATTTCCCTTCTCTTCAGCATTTGCTATTGCTAACGATAACTGTATATATCCTAGTTCATCAATATCGCTATACTTATGTGTCTACCCTTGTTTCCTTTATCCTTCTTTTTGATTGATACCAAGTTTTTCTTCTATCTTCCTTGCTTGATAGCTCTTTTAACCGTCGCTCTGTGTATCCCCATTTCTTTTGCTATTGCTCTTTGACTTTTGTGTTTGTTAAAATACAAAAATCTTATATAATTGTATTGTACCATCTCTATCACCTTTCTTTCCTCCTGTACAATTTTTTTTACCAAATTCATTATACAGGATTTGTGCGATAGGGTGGTACACTTTTCGTTTAGTAAGTGCAATCAGAAAGATAGATAAATTTGTGAATGGGTTAAAAAGAGATATTCAAGCGGTTAGAAATGCTATCATATATGAATACAACAATGGACTAGCAGAAGGTTCTGTGAATAAACTGAAAGTTATTAAAAGAATAATGTATGGAAGAAACAAATTTGAGATGTTGAGACAGAAAGTCCTTTTTCTAGAAAATAATGGATAGGATTCAATAATCAGTGGAAAGAACCCGTATTCGGTTTAGTAAGTGCGTATTCAGATACTTTATTTTAAACTTTTAAAAAATTTATGTTCTTTTGTTATTATAAGTCCTATAACATAACTAATTAATCCAATTATAAACTTTAATACTAAAGACAATAAAGAACTTTCTATATTGATTTCAATAAATAAAAATGGTAGAATCATAATTATTGCAATAATGACTAAGTTTTTTAACTCAAATAAAAATTTAAACAAACTTTTTTCTAAAACTGAATGAATCAATATATAAAATCCTTGGAAAAAATTTATATAAAAAGCTATCAATATTCCAATTCCCACATATTCAATCTTTCCAATAAAAACCCCAAACAATATTCCAGAAACCATTGAAATAGCTGATAAAACACCTGAAAGAAACAATTTATTTGTTTTACCAACAGCTTGAAATATTGAGCCTGTAGATGAAAGCATCATTTGAACAAAAATGGTACAAGCTAAAATTTTAAAAACTGGAATAGATTTTTCCCAACCAGAACCATATAAAACATTGATTATTTCAGAAGCACTAAAAAAAGAGAATACAGAAATAGGAATACCTATTAAACCTAAAATTTTTACTACTTTTTTATATGAGTTATATATCAAATCTTTATCGCTTTGATACTCAGACAAAATAGGATGCAAAACAGGAGTGATAACATGAGTCAAATATTGTACAGGATAGAGCATTAATTTGTAAGCTCTATCATATAACCCTAATGAAGTATCTCCCATAAATTTCCCTATTAATATAGTATCCAAATTTCTAGAAAAATAATTAACAAAGTTAAATAAAAATTGAAAACTTGAAAAACTAAATATTTTTTTCACACTTGAAAAATCAAATGAAAAATATATTTTTATCTTTGAATAAATTAAGTTGAATAAAAATATAAAAAAACTATTAAAAATGGTTCTATAAACGATTGAATAATAACTAAATCCTTTATAGGCTAAATAAATAGCTATAACTCCACTTATGAGCGTAGTTAATATATTAATAATTCCTACTAACTTAAATTTTTTCCTTTTCCGATTTAAAGCTAAAGGAATTATATTTATAGTATAAAAAAATATTGATAAGGATAATAGTTTTCCTATATTAATATATTCAGAATTTTGATAAAAATAAGAAATAAAATATGAGAAAAAATAGAAACCTATTCCTGAAGCAATTCCTATAATCCCAGTAAAGATAAAAAGATTTGATATATCTTTTTCATCTAAAGTTTTATCTTGAATTACAGCAGGACCCACTCCTAAATCACTTAGTAAATTAAAAAAAGTAGTAAAAACCATTACAACTGCTACTACTCCAAATTCCCTTGGAGATAATAATCTTGCTAAAATTGCACTTATAAATATATTAGAAAAAAGTTGAGTATATGTAGCAATAAAATTTATTCCTACTCCTTTTTTCATTTCACTTTTTATATTTGACATAGTTAAACCTTTCTTTTTTTCATTGACATTTTTTTCATAAGATCTTTTAAAAGTAAAAAAGGAAAAATGAATTTGGTTATATATGATGTATTTTGATTTTTGATAATAAAAAATATTGATTTAATAAAATTAAATTTTCCATTTTTCAATAACATTCTGTATCTCCAAGATTGAACATTTAATATTTTCATTTCTAATCTATATCTTTGGAGAGAGTTTATAGCGTTTATATTCTTTAAAGTTTTATAATTTTGAAAAATTTCAGTTAATAAACCATCTTTTCCATAATTCCAATCTTTGTGACTTTGTGGTGCTGCTGTTACCTTGACAGGAAATTTTGTTAAGTGTATTAAATCACCTCTTAAAGAGTTATAAGCTACAAAAAAAATAAAGGGATAAATATTATTCCCTCCATTTTTCAAATATGTTTTTAAGGTATCATCTTTTTTGAAGGAAACTCCACTAAGCTGATGACCTCTCCAAGAATTCTCTAAACATGATTCGAAGCTTTTATAAAAATACGTTGTTTTTATTCTAGTATCTCTTGCATCTGGATTTTCGATAATCCCTTCTAAATTAATTAAAATAAAACTAGGGATAATTACTCTTACTTTCGGATTATTCTTAAATATATTAACTACCGCTATTAAATATAATTCTTCTATATAATCATCATCACCTAAGAACATTACATTTTCTCCATTTGCCTTATCTAATACAAATAAAGCATTTTTTTCTAATCCAAGATTTTTTTCTTGGTTATAAATCTTTATATCAATAAATGTTTTTTTTCTAAAAGCTTCTAAAAATTCTTTAGTGTTATCTTTTGAACAATTATTCGATACTATTATTTCTATGTCTTTTTGAAAATTGTTTTTTACTATATAATTTTCAAGCATTTGAATATTTTTAATCAAATATTCAGCTCTGTTATATGTAGGTATTAAAATAGATAAAATCATCAAATCACCTCTTAATTAATACTTTTATCCCAACTTTCAGTATAAATAGTATCTATATTTTTCGTTCTGAGCCCTATAGCATATTTTTCAACAAATTCATCATTACCACAAATATAAAAACTGTAATGATCATCTTGACTAATATTACTCAGAATATCTTCGATTTCAATTCTTCTGTTTGGAAAACCTTGAATTCTTTCCTTAGTAATAAAAGGGAATATTTTTATTTTTTCAGGTATATCAACATCTAAATAGTTTTTTATCAGTTCTGTTGAGTTTCGTATGCTATGAAACAAAAATACTTTTTCATTTAACTGTTTTTTTATGTAATAATCTATATAACTAAGAAAAACAGAGACACCAGTTCCTGCAGCAATAAGTACCTTATCTCCAGACTCTGATAAAATGAAATCTCCAAAGCAATATCTAATATAAAATTCATCATTCTTTTTTAATTCTTTAAAAAGTTTGGTAGTAAATTCTCCTGTTTTTCTAACCAATATTTTAGCTTCCTTATCTCCATAACTTGCAAAAGAAAACGCCCTTGAATTTGGCCAGGGCTCAGAAGGATCATATTTATCTAAAGACATCTGCAAAAACATTCCAGGCTCCCAAGGAACATATTTTTCAATTTCAAAAGTTATCAGTTTTAATGTTTCATTTATTTCTTTTATACCCTTTACAATGCACTTTGAACTTACTATCATGCCTTATCCACCATTTCAGAAAAGAAGCTCTTAAATACTTGTAACATATAATCTATCATCTCATCAGTTATTCCCGGATACACTCCAATAAAGAAGGTGTTATTCATTACTAAATCTGTGTTCTTTAAATCTCCTACTATCCTGTATTCAACATCTTCATAAGCAGGTTGTCTGGTTAAATTTCCTCCAAATAGCATTCTTGTCATTATTTTATTCTTTTCCAAATAATTTACGAGATCGTACCTTTTTATTTTTGATTCTTCTTTAATCGTTATTGGAAAACCAAACCATGAAGGGTCGCTATTTTCTGTAGCTTTTGGTAAAATTAAATCATTTTCGAATTCTTCTAGTCCTTCTTTTAATCTTTTAAAGTTATACTTCCTTTTTTCGATAAACCCTTCTAATTTTTCTAATTGGGCAACTCCTACAGCAGCTTGCATGTCAGTTATTTTTAAATTATAACCAATATGAGAATAAACATATTTGTGATCATAACCAAAAGGCAGAGTCCCAAATTGTTGATTAAATCTCATGCCACAAGTGTTGCTCATTCCAGGTTTACAATAACAATCCCTTCCCCAATCCCTAAAAGACCTTATTATACGTTCGAGTTTTAAACTGTTAGTTAAAACTGCGCCTCCTTCCCCCATCGTTATATGATGAGCAGGATAGAAACTCACAGTTGCTATATCTCCAAATGTCCCAACTAACTGTCCATTGTATTTTGAACCCAATGCATCGCATGTATCTTCTATGAGCCAAAGATTATGCCTATCCGTAAACTCTTTGACAACTTTCAAATTAAAAGGATTCCCTAAGGTATGAGCCAGCATTACGGCTCTGGTTTTTTCCGTATATGCTTTTTCTAAATCTTCAACTTTAATATTATATGTTCCCAATTCTATATCTAAAAATACGGGAACGGCTCCTATTTGTACAATCGGATTAACAGTTGTGGGAAATCCCGCAGCAACTGTTATAACTTCGTCTCCTTTTTTAATACGTCTTTCACCAAGTTTTTTTGAAGTAAGAGTACTTAAAGCAATTAAATTAGCGGAAGAACCTGAATTAACTAAAGAACAACTTTTTACTCCAAAAAAATTAGCGAACTTGAGTTCAAATTCCTCTTCATATCTTCCCGCTGTTAGCCATCCATCTAAAGAGCTATCTACTAAATTTACATATTCGTTCTCATCAAAAACTCTTCTCGCAAATGGTATCAGTGTTTTTCCTGGTAAAAACTCTTCTTTTTGTTTTTCTCTAATATATTTTCTTGTTAACTCTAATATTTGATATCTTAAATCTTCTTCCATTTTTTCACCTCAATCTCATTTTCAAATTCTCCTATTTGTTTTTTCGTGTACTCAAACATATCTGACGTGCTTTCAAAATAATTTTTATACCAGTCTATTGTTTTTTCTATTGCTTGTGTAGAGTTATAAGTAGGTTCCCATTTTAAATAGTATCTCGCTTTACTAATATCCAGCTTTAACATCATTGCTTCATGAGGTTCTTCAATATTTTTTTCTTCGATGTAACTCCCTTTTCCCCATTTTTTGATTGCTAATTTAACCACTTCTTCAACTGTTAAAATATCTGAATCGAATGGACCAAAATTCCATGCACCTACAAATTGATTGTTTTCATATGTTTCCTTTGCTAGCAGAAGATAGCCATATAAAGGTTCAAGAACATGCTGCCATGGTCTCATAGCCCTAGGATTTCTAACCTTTATTTCTTGATTTTTGGAAAGTGCTCTTACTACATCAGGTATCAATCTATCTTTTGCCCAGTCTCCTCCACCAATGACATTGCCTGCCCTTGCTGTTGATAAATTTATATTTCTTTTTTCAAAAAAACTTCTTCTATAGGAAGAACTTAAAAGTTCTACACAACCTTTACTTGAAGAATATGGGTCATAGCCTCCCATAGGTTCATCTTCCCTATACCCCCATACCCATTCTTTGTTTTCATAGCATTTATCCGTTGTTACATTTATTATAGTTTTTACACTTTCAACTTTTCTTACTGCTTCAAAAAGATTAAGTGTCCCAATTACATTTGTTTCATAAGTTAATTTCGGCTCTTCATACGATACCCTAACTAGCGGTTGAGCTGCTAAATGAAAAACTATCTCTGGTTGAAACTCATCAACGACTTTTTCTATTTCTAAGGAGTTTCTAATATCTCCTATATTGTGCTTAATTTTGTTTTCTAATTTTAAAATCTGAAACATACTTGGATCAGTATTAGGTTCTAAAGCAAAGCCACAAACTTCTGCACCTAATTTTAATAGCCATGCAGTTAGCCAACTCCCTTTAAAACCAGTATGTCCTGTTAACAATATTTTTTTGTTTTTAAAGAAATTATCAAACACCTTTTTTCTCTCCTAAAACGGACTTTTAAATTCATCAAAAACAATTAATTTTTTGTCTTTATCTGAGACAATAGGTTTTTTTAATTGCCAATCATATCCGAAGCTATCAAATTTTGACTTTAGCAAAGTAAGCATTAATTATGGATAGCCTTCAAAAGTTCTTTTAAAAATCCCTATTTATATCTCTCTCCTTAAAAAATTCGATGGTTTCTCGGAGTGCTTTGTCAAAAGTATATTTTGGGAACCATTTAAGTATTTCTTTCGCCTTAGAGTTATCTCCATGTAAATACATAATTTCATCTTCTCTATAAGGTACTGCACCAAATGAAATTTTCGACTTTGAATAGGTATATTTTATTATTTTCTCTACTATTTCTTTTACTGAAACAGGGCTATTATTGGATATATTTAGAATTTCATGTCCTTTTATAGTAGTCTGAAGGGCCAATCTATATGCCTCTGCTATATCTTTCGAATAAGTATAATCCCATTTTTGCTCACCAAAGGTTACTGGTATTTCTTTGTTTTTTAAAGCACTTTTTATTACAAAGGGAATTAGCCTATGAGGATTATCCCAACGGCCAAATGAAGGGAACAGCCTCAAGGTAATCACATTTAGACCTCTTTTACAATAATAATTAATTAAATTTTCTGCTAAAATCTTTGTTGTGGCATACAAATTCCATGGTTCAACAATATCTTTTTCTTTTAAAATTTCGTTTCTATTACCATATTCAAAACAGCTTCCTGTATTAATCACCTTTTCAACTTTATATGAAATTGCTAATTCAAGTATATTATTTATCCCTTTAACGTTGGTATCTATCATTATTGAAATATCCTCTTTTTTATGAAAAGTTGGAGAATAAGTTGCCAAATGAATTACTTGATCTATTTCTTCATTTTTAAATACATTGTCTATATCCTGAAGTTTTGCAATATCACATTTATAATATTTATAACCAAAATTTTCTTTTATCTCTTTTCTTCCAACAACAATAAGATTATAATCTTCTTTTAACTTTTCTATTAGATTCCTTCCTATAAAACCATTCCCACCTGTTATCAAAATATTTTTTAGCATTTTACCATACCTTCCATGGCGCTTCTTTCGTACTCCATAATCTTTCCAATTCAATTTTGTCCCTTAACGTGTCCATCGGTTTCCAAAAACCTTCATGTTTATATGCAAACAATTGACTTTCTTTTGTTAAGTTTTCCAGAGGCTCTCGTTCCCAGCTAGTGTTATCGTCTTTAATATAATCTATTACTTGAGGTTCTAAAACAAAAAAACCACCATTAATCCAGGCTCCGTCTCCTGCAGGTTTTTCGACAAAGTTTTCAACTTTTTTATCATCGTTTATTCTCAACGCTCCAAAACGACCAGAAGGTTGTACGGCTGTTATCGTCGCCAATCTTTCATGCGATTCATGGAATTTGACTAAAGAATTAATGTTTACATCTGCTACCCCATCTCCGTATGTAAGCATAAATCTTTCTCCGTTCAAATGATCTTTTATCCTTTTAATTCTACCTCCAGTCATTGTATCCAATCCTGTATCTACTAAAGTCACTTTCCAGTTTTCGGCTTTAGAATTGTGAACTTTTATTCCACCATTGCTTAAATCAACTGTAATATCGCTCATGTGCATAAAATAATTCATAAAATATTCTTTTATTATATATCCTTTGTACCCTAAGCATATGATAAAATCATTATAGCCATAGTGAGAATATATCTTCATAATATGCCATAGTATAGGTTTTCCTCCTATTTCAACCATGGGCTTTGGTAAGTTTACGGTTTCTTCACTTAACCTTGTTCCAAAACCACCAGCTAGTATAACAACTTTCATATAAAGGCCTCCCTAAGTGTTTAGGTTTTATAGTCAACTTAGTAGTTTTATTTAAAAAGTAGTGAGTTAAAACAACATTATGCGTTATTTGTAGTGCTGAAGTCGTTTGCTATGGCTAACTGAATACTGCTTCTTTCCACTCGTTGTTGAACTACATCCATTCTTTTCAAGAAAAAGGACTTCCCAATTTTTAGATTACTAGCTTTTTCTATCCATTCTTCAACTTTTTCAACATTCTTTAATTTCAATATTGATTTAAATACGACCTATCAAAAACTCATACTTCAACCCTTCAAGTTTTTCCTCATCTTCAACATTCCAGTATAGTACAACGTTTGTACTTTCTATTTTTTCAACATCATTTTCTGTTATGTATTTAACTCTCAACTCTTTCAATATCCCTTCTATTATTTCCTTCATTTCTTTATCTTTCCCAAATAGAACGTAAGTTCTATTTCTTCCATATGTTTGTATTATTCTTTCTATGTTTTGTTTTATCAGCAATGTTCTTCTGTAGTATATTTTCATATACTCTATTGTCTTTTTGCTCTTTTCTTTGAATCCTTCTGGGGTTAATATGTACCTGAAACTCTTACTGTTCAACCTTTCTAATTTGACAAACCCTTTTTTGATGAACTTTTTTAAGAGTATGTTCACCATTCCCAAGGATAACCCTGTTTTTTCTGAAAGGTCTCTTTGAGTTATATTAGAATTCTTTTCCAATTCTTCTAAAATGAGTATCTCATTATCTTGCATTATATTCAACACCTTCGTTCAATTTTTGAACAATATAAAAAGATTATACTATAAAAAATAGAATTTTGCAAACGTTTTTTTCAATCCCTCTGGTACAAATCTCTAGTATAAACCTTTTGTATAACATCTTTTAATTCATCATGCATTCTGTTTGTCAGTATTAACTCTGCTTTTTGTTTGAATTGGTTAATGTCGTTAATCACTTCTAAATTGTAAAAGCTGTTTTCCTTTAATTCTGGTTCGTAAATAATTATTTCAATTCCATATTTTCTTAAGATCTGCATGACATCTAAAATAGCTGATTGCCTGAAGTTATCTGAATCCTTTTTCATTGTTAACCTGTATATTCCAACTACTTTTGGGTTTCTTTTTATTACCATATTTGCAATGTGTTCTTTTCTTGTTCTGTTTGCTTCTACTATGGCTGTTATTAAACTATTCGGTACATTTTCATAATTTGCTAATAATTGCTTTGTATCCTTTGGAAGACAGTACCCACCATAGCCAAATGAAGGGTTGTTGTAGAAATTTCCTATTCTTGGATCTAAACATACTCCTTCTATTATTTGTTTAGTGTCTAATCCTCTTATTTCAGCAAAGGTGTCTAATTCATTGAAGAAAGATACTCTCATGGCTAAATATGTGTTGGCAAATAATTTTATCGCTTCGGCTTCTGTGGAGTATGTGAATAATGTTGGGACATCTTTTTTTATTGCTCCTTGTAATAATAAATCTGCAAATATTTTTGCTCTTTCACTTTTTTCTCCAATAACTATTCTTGAAGGGTACAAGTTATCGTATAAGGCCTTTCCTTCTCTCAAGAATTCTGGAGAAAATATTATATTCTCAGTTTTAAACTTTTCTCTTGCTTCTTTTGTATATCCAACAGGAATAGTTGATTTTATTATCATTGTTGCCTTTGGGTTGATCTCAAGTACATCTTTTATTACACCATCAACAGAACTTGTATCAAAATAGTTTCTTTCCGTATCATAATCTGTGGGTGTTGCTATTATTATATATTCTGCATTTTTATAAGCCTTTTGCTTGTCAGTTGTGGCTGTTAAATTAAGATTTTTTGTATTTAAGTAGTCTTGTATTTCTTTGTCTGTTATCGGTGATTTTTTATTGTTAATCATGTCTACTTTTTCTTCTACCACGTCTAAAGCTAATACTTCATTGTGTTGAGAAAGTAGTACTGCCAATGATAGCCCCACATATCCCAGACCTACAACTGTGATTTTCATTTGTTAATCAACTCCTTAGTTTTTTATATAGATTTTCAAAACCAATAAAAAACTTTTGATTAAAAAAAGAAAATAGTAATAAAATTGTTGATTTCAAAGTTGGATACATTTTTATTGATTTTAATAAAACCTTTTTAGCTTTAAAGCGTTCCCCGTTTTCTAAATATAATTTACCTAATTGGCCTAATTGTTTGCTTAGTGCCTTTATGTTTTCTTCTTTCATTAATAAATAATGTTTTTCTATGATCATTTCTAATGCAGGAATATACCTTGATTTATCAGCTGTTATACTATCTTCCATATAATATACTTTAACTAAAGGTTCATCTATAAAAACAAAATTATAATATTGTGCAATTCTTATCCATAGTTCCCAATCTTGAAGTCTTGGTAGCCTTTCATCAAATCCACCTACCTTTTCAAAACATTCTTTTTTAACCATAGAAACCTGAGTAGTTATATAATTTCCTAATAATAGATTTTTGAGTATTTTCCCTTCTTTAGGGTGTATTTTTTTGGGGGGTAAATATTCTTTAATGCCATCTTTATATCTAAAATATCCTGAATATACGACCCCAACATTTTTACTTGATCCTTTAAATATTTTGTATTGGATTTCAAGTTTATTTTTAATCCATTCATCGTCACTATCTTGAAAAGCAATTAGTTTACCAGAAGATTTTGAAATTCCTATATTTCTAGCTTTAGCAGCACCTACATTTTTGTCTAATTCAATAATAATTATTCTTTTATCATTAACTTTTTTTAATAACGAAACGGTATTATCAGATGAATGATCATCTACTATTATTAATTCAAAATTCTTATAAGTTTGATTAAGAACACTATTGACTGACCTTATTATTGTTTTTTCTCTATTAAACACAGGTAATATTATAGATATTAGCTCATTAGACATTACTCATAATTCCTCCTATAAAACTCCAAATACTCACCTGTTATAACCTTCTCCATCCATTCTTTGTTTTCAAGGTACCAATCTATCGTTCTTTTTATCCCTTCTTCAAACTTTGTCTCTGGTTCCCAGCCTAACTCTTCTTTTATCTTTGTTGGGTCTATCGCATATCTTCTGTCATGGCCTAACCTGTCTTTTACATGTTTAATCAATCCTTCGTTTATCTTTTCGTCTTTTGTTTTTTCTTGTAAGTATTTTATTATTATTTTCACTATCTCTATGTTTTCCTTTTCGTTGTGCCCACCTATGTTGTATACTTCTCCACTTCTTCCTTTTTCATATACAAGGTCTATTGCTTTGCAATGATCTTCCACGTACAACCAATCCCTTATCTGTTTGCCATCCCCATACACTGGTAACTCTTTGTGGTTTAATGCGTTGTTTATCATCAACGGTATGAGCTTTTCTGGGAATTGGTATGGTCCATAGTTGTTGGAACATCTTGTTATGTTCGTATTTAGTCCATATGTGTCGTGGTAAGCCTTTACTATCAAATCTGCACTCGCTTTACTTGCAGAGTATGGACTGTGTGGATCAAGGGGTGTCTTTTCTGTGAAGTATCCCGTTGGTCCTAAAGCACCATACACTTCATCGGTTGATACTTGTAGAAATTTTTGGTTTTTTCTTTCATCGTAGTGTTTTTTGAATACATGCAACAACGTTTGTGTTCCTAATATGTTCGTTTTTAAAAATATCTGTGGGTCGTGTATCGACCTGTCTACATGGCTTTCTGCAGCAAAGTTTATTATCCCTTCTATTTCGTTTTCTTGGTATATCTTTTCCAACAGTTCTATATCTTTTATGTCACCTTTTATGAAGGTGAACCTATTTTTTTCTTCTTCATTTAATTTGGATAGGTTATCCAAATTCCCTGCATAGGTTAGTTTGTCTAACCCTATTATCTTTTTATCTTTGTGTTTTCTTAAGTAGTAGTATACGAAATTACTTCCTATGAATCCAGCTACGCCTGTTACTAGGATACTCATTCGATCAACCCCATTTCTTTTAGAAATCTGTCGGTTGCATCTTTCCAATCAGGCATTTTTTCCCCTGTCACTTCTGTATATCCAAAGTTGTTGAGTACAGAACTTTCAGGTCTTTTTGCAGGTAGGTTGAAGTCGCTTCTTTTTGCTTGCTTAAGTGTTCCTTGCCATCCCATCTTTTTTAGAATATATTCTGCCCATTCGTACCTTGTACAGGGTGTGTTTGTTATGTGGTATATCCCATATACTTTTTGTTTTATCAATTCAAGCGTTGCTTCTACTAAGTCTATGGTGTATGTGGGAGCACTTTTTTCATCCGTTGTTATCTTTAGTTCTTTGGAGTTTTGACTCCAGTTTATTACCTTTTTTGCAAAGTTATCCTTTCCAACTCCAAACACCCAGCTTGTTCTTATTAGGTAATACCTTTGGGCTTGAGTTACCTCTTTTTCTCCAAGTGCTTTACTTTCTCCATACTTGTTTATTGGATCAGGTGTGTCGTATATCGTGTATTCTCCTTTTTTACCTGAAAAAACGTAATCCGTTGAGTAATGAATTAGCTCTGCGTTTATTTCGTTTGATATTATCGATAGGTTTCTTACGCCAAGTCCGTTGATTTGGTATGCCTTTTCCCATTCTTCTTCCGCTTTGTCAACATGGTTGTATGCAGCACAGTTTATTATGTGGGTTATTTCTTTTTCATTTTTTACAACGTTTCTTAGTTGGTCTATCTTTGTTATATCTAGCTCTTTCGAACCTTTTGCTATGTATTGTATGTTTAATTGTTCAAACTTCTTTTGGAACGCTTGGCCTAATTGGCCGTTTGCACCTGTTATGAGTATTTTCATTTAGTTTCACCTGTGTATGTTTTAAAGGTTTGTAGCTTTTTATCTTTTTCTGATAGTATTAAATCTTCTTCTTTTATCCCGTACTTTTTTAGTGGCCATTCAACGTGTATGTCTTCATCGTTCCATATGATTCCACTTTCATACTCGGGTGAGTAGTAGTTGGTTGCCTTGTAGAGAAACTCTACTTCTTCTGTTAGTGCCAAGTATCCATGTGCGAACCCTTCTGGTATGTAGAACATGAGTTTGTTTTCTTCTGTTAGTTCTATCCCATAATACTTTCCAAACGTCTTTGAATTTTTTCTTAAATCCACCGCCACATCGTATACTTTTCCTTTTATACATCTTACCAATTTCCCTTGTGAGTTTTTACTTTGGAAGTGTAATCCTCTCAATACACCCTTTTTACTCTTTGAATGGTTGTCTTGTACGAATTCTAAATCGAGTCCTATTTCTGAAAAATCTTTTTTGTTCCATGTTTCCATGAAGAATCCTCTGTCATCACCGAATACCGTTGGCTCTACTATGTATAATCCTTCTATATCTGTTTGAACCTTTTTGAACTTACCCATTTCTTTCACCTGCTATCTCCAAAAGATACTTCCCATACTCTACCTTTTCCATTTCTTTTGCAAGTGTTGTGAGTTGTTCTTTACTTATCCATCCGTTTCTGTAGGCTATCTCTTCTATACAGGATATGTAAAAGCCTTGCCTTTTTTGTATCGTTTCTACGTAGTTACTTGCTTCAAGTAGTGAGTCGTACGTTCCTGTGTCCAACCAGGCAAACCCTCTTCCAAATAATTCTACTTTCAATTGTCCTCTTTTTAAGTATTCTTTGTTTACATCCGTTATTTCTAACTCTCCCCTTGCAGAAGGCGTTAAATTTTTTGCTATTTCTACTACGTTGTTGTCGTAGAAGTATAACCCCGGTACCGCGTAGTGTGATTTTGGTTTTTCAGGTTTTTCTTCTATCGATACTACATTGTTATTTTCATCGAACTCTACTACACCGTATCTTTTTGGATCTTTTACGTAGTATCCAAATATCACAGCCCCTTCTTTCAAAGAAGCTGCCCTTTGTAGCATCCCTGAGAAGCCTTGTCCATGGAATATGTTGTCTCCTAGTATGAGGCATACGTTGTCGTTACCTATGAACTCTTCTCCAACGATGAAAGCCTCTGCTATTCCTTTTGGTTTTTCTTGGATTTTGTAATCTATCTTTAGTCCCAAATGACTTCCATCGTTTAAAAGCTGTTTGTACAATCCAATGTATTCAGGATTGGAGATTATGAGTATCTCTCTTATTCCTGCCAACATTATGGTTGATAATGGATAGTAGATCATTGGTTTATCGTACACAGGAAGTAATTGCTTGCTTATTGACTTTGTTATTGGATATAACCGAGTGCCACTGCCACCTGCAAGGATTATGGATTTCATTTTAGATCTCCTTTACCAAAGATTTCTTTATTCATCTTAATGCTTTTTAAATTTCTGACTATCCATGGTGGGATCTCTGCCCAGCTCAGAGGATCTAGTAATCTGTAACTCAAACCTAAATAGTAATTTTTTCGTTCTTTTACAAAATAAGTGATTAGTTAAGGTGGAGTTAAATTATGGTTACCAAGGATAAAAAGAAATTTTCTTCTAATGACATTTTATTATATTTATTCGTTTATTTATATTTCATTTACTTCTATCTTCACTCTTTTGAAGAAAGCCAAAATATTTCTTTACTTTTTTAACAACTGGAATTAGGATAAAATTACTATATAGAAACCCTACCTTGACCAAAAAAAGCTTTATTTGACCAAAATTTCTGTATTCTTTAAAATAATACTGGTCAGATTTCAATTGTTGAAGTATTCTGTTTTTGTTACCCAATTCCTCTGTAGACACCCCATGCAGATGCTTAATATATACAGAATCTTCATAGGCCATTCTGTAACCAATTTTTTTGAATTTCTCAGCCAATATTAATTCCTCAGCATATAGAAAAGTATTCTCATCAAACCAATCTATTTTTTTAAAAACTGCTAAATCCACTACTAAAAAACATCCCATAAGCCTATAAGGAAATTTATTTTTATAATTATTTTTGTTTTTCAGTATTACCTTTTTAATTGGCCAAATAAAGGGATAAAAGATAGGATAAAAAAAATAATCATACAAAGAAGGTTCCCTAAAAGGGCCTTGGTTCTCCCCCCTTGGACCAATAATTTTAGGTCCTATAGCTCCTATATTCTTTGATTGTTCAAGAATTTCTAATAACTTATTTATAACGGGTTTTTCAATGATAACATCATTATTTGAAACTACACAATATTTATATCCTAACCTATAAGCTAATTCTAGTCCAAAATTATTTCCTTTCGCATACCCATAATTATCTTTAAGCAAAAGTAGAATATTTAATTGGTTTTCATTATCTTCATAACTTTCAGCTTCATTCTCATCTAAAATTTTCCACACATCTTCTCTATTTGCGAATTTGACTAATTTTTCTCTTTCTTCAACCTTAGAATTATTGTCAACGATGATATATCTTAAATCCAAATTTTTTCCTTCTATTTCTTCTAAATTTTTTATTAAAGATATAGTTAACTCTGATTTATTCCAATTGAGAACCACTATAGGAATTTTATGTTTGGAATCCATTCAAAAAGCTCTCCTAAGTAATATTTTATGCTGACTTTAGAAAATTTAAAACACACATTTAATCATCTTTTAATACCTAATAAGAACCTTTTAATATTTTTTCTACTGATTATTGTACCCTATTCATTATTTATATTTACAAGGAAAAGGTCTTTCTAAATTTTAGATTATTAGCTTATTCTATCATTCTTCAACTGTTTCAACTTTCTTTGATTTCAATATTGACTTAACTGTGCCCCATCAAAAACCCACTCTTCAAGCCTTCGAGTTTTGCTTTATCTTCCACATTCCAGTATAGTACAACGTTAGTACTTTCTATTTTTTCAACATCGTTTTCTGTTATGTATTTAACTCTCAACTCTTTCAATATCCCTTCTATTATTTCCTTCATTTCCTTATCTTTCCCAAATAGAACGTAAGTTCTATTTCTTCCATATCTTTGTGTTATTCTTTCTATGTTTTGTTTTATCAACAATGTCCTTCTGTAGTATATTTTCATATACTCTATTGTTTTTTTACTCTTTTGTTTGAATCCTTCTGGGGTTAATATGTACCTGAAACTCTTACTGTTCAACCTTTCTATTTTGACAAACCCTTTTTTGATGAACTTTTTTAAAAGTATATTCACCATTCCCAAGGATAACCCTGTTTTTTCTGAAAGGCCTCTTTGAGTATTATTGGAATTCTTTTCTAATTCTTTTAATATGAGTATCTCATTATCTTGCATGATATTCAACACCTTCGTTCAATTTTTGAACATTCAAATATATTATACATCATCAAATTAACAAAAAGCAAATCAATTTCAAAGACATAAATGCTATCGAACAATAACACTATTTTGGTGACAATTGATGATCTAACACGCCGTTGATAGAAGGAACCACTTTTCGTTTAGTAAGTGCAAGGGTTATTATACTTGACTTCTAAATGATACCAGACTATTTAATTCTTTGTTCATATTTCATTTTTTCCTATCCCTATTTTTGAAAAAGTACAACCAGCTTTCTTTCAACATTTTTAAACTATGTCTATTCTTATTAGAAAGCAACATCTATTTTGCTTAATGCTATCAGTTTAAAAAACGGCAAAATAGAATAATAAATCAATAAATCATTGTAGAAAAAAAATAGTTTTATAAGGAAAATATTGACTTTTTACGGTTATTCCGTTTGCATAGTTTGACCAATCAAGATATAGGGTATAAAGGAGTAATGTTATAATGAAATAAGAAATTAATAGAAAAACAATTACTTTTTTTGTTCCTGAATAGCTTTCAATTATTTTTGGAAAAATCACAACGAGGTAAATTATATAATATAAAGCTAATCTTATCCCTGAATGTCCGAAGGGGGTGAACAAGATTTCAGCAATCGTACCAAGAAGAAAAAAAATTGAGGATATATAAAAAATATTATCGCGTATTAGTCTTCTATTTTTTAAAAAAAATAATAAGGAAATTGATATCATAGCATTTAAATAAACCCATTTCTGTCCCCCTAAAGTAGCCCCAAAATTTAGCGCATAGGTATAATAGCTTAACCCGACGAGTGGCAAAATGTTTTTTAGAATGATAGATAATCTTAGAACAAGAATTTCATTTATTATTAATAAGAAAACTTCAACTAATAAAATACTTATATATAAATTGATCCTGGATATTCTTACTTTATTTATTATAAAAAGTATTGGAAAAACAAAAATTAATATTAGAGCTGAACGATGACACAGGAAAGAAAGAAGGATTCCAGAAACAAATTTTATTTTATTATTTTTTAGGATAAAATCGCTTGTAAAATAAAATCCAGCAGATATAGCCATAAATTGCCTTATTGTACTAAAAGAAGGCAATAAAAAAAGGGGAAAAAGTGAGAAGACAAAAAGACTATACGAGGTATTAATGTTATATTTTTTAACTCCTTTATAAAGAAAAATAATTATCCAAAGCGATGAAATAATAAAAAATATGTAAGGATTTTCTAATGTTATAGAAATATATAATAAGACTTTTGGAATTAATTCTATTCTTTCGTTTGCCCCTGTAAATAATATAGATGGGTCGGTCGAACTAGCCAAATCAAAATAAGCAGGATAATCATAGCCAACGTTATATCTAAAAGCAGAAATTATTATCATGCTAAACAAAATAATATATTCAAAAAATCTAGAGTTTTTTCTATTTTCAGCAAATGAACCTAAAAAAGTTAAAATAAAAACATTTAATATAAACGGAATATATACCTGCATCATTTGCACCTAGCCTCTCAAAAAAACTTTCGGTTTCAACGTTTTATATTTGTTTGTTTCATACATTATCCTTTTAATAGCTTTCAATTTATTCGCAGAGCTGCCTGGTAGTCTATTGTTGTATTCATAAATGATAGCATTTTATTCCCCTTGGTATGAGACTTCCTGCTGTGATTCGTACTTTTGTTTTTCAAACGAACGCTTTTTCTGCCGAATTATCATTATATATTTTTTCTCTTTTTTTTACTCCTCGTATAATATGTATGGATATGAAACTCAAAAAATGGTACTAAAAATCTGTTTTTTGCTCTTTTTCATTATTTCTTTTGTAAAGAGATACCCTAATGCTAAAATAGTACCAGGATGATTAGCGAGGGAAGATTCCTCGCCTCCTTGCGAGACCTTTTGGTCGTTGCTTAAAAAGCTTGTTTCCTGACTTAGCAGTCAACTTGCTAACCGATTACTGCATCACCTTTGATTAGGCCATCAGCAAGGCTATTTTTCATTGGTGGATGCTCATAGAGCGCGAGGTTGCGTTTGGCTGCTAAGATTAGGGCATCTCTTTCTTTCATCCTTTATCTTTTTTCGAAAGGTGGTGAAATAACTATGAATTACGACGTTTTATCCACTTTGTTCGTCGGTGTCGATGTGAGTTCTCTAACTAATACAGTTTGTGCAATTGATTTCCAAAACAACAAACTCCTTGATTTTGATACTAAAAATAACAGAATAGGTGCTGAATACATCGCTGAGGCTATCGTCAATTGCCTTGTTTCTAACAACTTTGAATTTGTCGTTATCGCTTTGGAAGCTACTTCTTTTTACAGTACTCACATAGCCAATTTCCTGTCAACCAACAAGAAACTTTTGCCTTTTAAGCCTCTTGTGTACCAGCTCAATCCAAAAACTACAGCCAATTACAAAAAGACTTTTGTCGATATCGATAAAACGGATCATTTGGACGCTTACGTCATAGCCGATTTCGCTAGATGTGGCAAGATTTCTTCTTCCCCTTGGCGTGGTTCTCAGTTTTTGGCTTTACAAAGGCTTACACGCCATAGGTTCCATTTAGTTCATACACTCGCTTCTGAAAAGAATTGGATGCTTTCCAACATTTATCTGAAATTCAGTGAATTGGCTGTGAATAATAGGGATAAGCCCTTTTCCGATATATATGGTGCTACATCTTGTGCTGTTTTGACTGAGTTCTACTCTCAACTTCCTTTCGATCTCATGATAAGTTGGCCAAATTTGCAGGACTGACATGGAGAAAACGTCAATCAGGGAATTATTCCTCTGATGAGACAGAAATGACTAAAACAGGTAATCCGTATCTTCGATACTACTTTATCGAAGCTGCTAACTCCGTTAAAAATTATATCCCTGAGTTCAAAGAGTATTATCGGAAAAAATACTATGAGGTTACCACTCATCAACACAAAAGAGCCCTCGCGCTCACGGCTCGTAAGTTGGTTCGCATGATTTTTGCATTGCTGAGCAAAAATCGAATCTATTCGAATTACTAAGTTGAATAGATACAATTGAATCTTTTTGTGTTTTCAAGCCTATTTTGTGTTTTTTTAAAAGTGTGGGTATTGTCAGTTACGCCAATTTTTAACAGTTTTTTTGATTTTTACCCCTTGACATATCACCGATTAGCTTCTTTAACGAGTTCCAATAACTTGATTGTTTTTTTGCTGCTTATGCTTTATTTATAATCATTAATTCATAATTCATCTTGTCCTAAGAATTCTATTCCCGAATTGCATTAATTACCTCTGAATACACTGTTTCTGTAAGTTTAGCTATTCTTTCCCATGAATAGTATTCCTCTATTTTCTGCCATTCAGAAATACCGATTCCTTTTTCATTCACTATATATGGATTTTGATTAATCTCTTCAAAAATTTTTAGCAATTCTTCACTTACATTTTCTCCTGTTATTAGCCATCCCAATTTGAATAACTTATAAGGTTCCCCAATTCCACCTTTATCAGTGGCAATAATTAATTTTTTTTCTGCTAATGCATTAGATAAGAGTCCACTTTGGGATATTTCTTTGTAAGGTAATAATATAATATCTGCCAATTTTAAATAAGTATAAAATTCTTCATCAGACAATAATTTATTATCTACAAAAACACTCTTGCATCTTCTAAGTTCCTTTATTTTTGGAATATCGCCTTTGCCAGCAATTATTAATTCTAAATTAAGATTTTCATGTCTCTTTTCAAGCTCTATCCAGGTGTCAACTAAAAAATCTATCCCTTTATAGTTACAAATATTTCCTAGAAAAGCTAACTTAATTTTATTCTTTTCAAGTTTATCCTTAATATCCTCTAGAATATTTTTTTGGTTAAATATTTTAATTATTCCGTGGGGAATAACCTCTATTTTCTTTTCGTCTAAATTAAACTCTTCAATAAGTTCTTCTTTTGTGTTTTGGGAATGAACAATAATCTTATCAACGATATTATAAATTTTTTTATAGATTTTTTTATATTTTGATCCTGAATTATGAGGTAGTTTATCATGTGCAGTAAAAATGATATTAATTTTATGTTTTTTCATAACTTTCAATAATAAATAATCAATATGTGGTATTTTAAGCCATTGAAAATGAATAATATACGGTTTAAATTTCTTTGCACTTTTTAGTAATTTAAGCTGAGAAGTCAAATAGCTTAAAACTTTAAAAAAAATGCTCTTTTTTTTATTATAATGATATATTAACGAACTATTTTTTAATGGATTTTTCATTCCAATATTTCCATAAAATTGTATTTCATAATTTTTAATATTAATTAGTAAGTTTAAATCATATCTTTCCAAATTACCTTCAGACATGGGATCAACAAAAAAAACCATAAAAGTTCCTCCTTATTCGATATTTACTACCCCTCATATAATATGTATGGATATGAAGCTTAAAAATGATACTGAAATTTTTTTTTGCTCTTTTTTATTAGGTTCTATCACGAAAATAGTGGGTAATTAAGCTGGAGTTAAATTAAGTTTACCAAGGGCAATAAAAAAACAGAAAATACTTAGCTGCATAAGAAGGTTTCTTGTAATCGAACATCTTTTTAAACTCAAGTACCAATCCGTAGGCTTGAACTGTGTCAAGATGTTGATATTCCATCAATTCATCGAGTCGGGCTTTATCTTTTATATTATATAAGGACACTAAAGTTAAATTAAGTTTACCACAGTCAATAAATAAAACCATAATCAGCATAAATGTTGATTTTAACTCCTTGTTGTTCTATCTTTTCTATGTACCATGGCTCTGTTATATTCAGTATCTGTTCAAAGAATTTGGGTAACTCTTTTCTCATCTGGCATCACTCCTTATCTGTTTTGTGTTTTCTTACATGATACCAGATTATTTAATCATTTGTTCATATTTCATTTTTTCTACCCACACTTTTTGGAAGAGAACTTTTTATTTTTTCATTATATGCTTTTTAAAATTTCCACAATATAACTTATTTTCTCGATCTCCTTTTTAGAATGATTACCAATAAAAAAACCATTTTCATGAATATAATCAGCATTTTTTAGTTCATTAGAAATTTCATAATTCATGTATTCAACAGCTTTATTTCTAACAAAATTTCCAGCTACTATTGGTCTGACTTCAACATTATTTTCTCTTAATTTTTTCACAACAAGATCTCTCTGTCCTTTTAAATTACCAAATAAAATTATTGGGAAACCAAACCAGGAACTCTCCCCTATCTCTTTTTGAGTTGAAATTTCTTTTATTTGATTTATTTCATTTATGAAATACTTCGCATTTTTTCTTCTATTTTGAATGAAGCCTTCTAATTTTTTTAATTGTTCAATTCCAATTGCAGCTTCTATTTCCAAAGGTCTCAGATTAAAACCTGGAACAACAAAGTTAAATAATTCATAGAATTCATCTTCATTTTTAGAATAAATTTTACTTTCCCTAGGTAAATTTCTCGTCCATCCATGTGCTCTTATCGCAAGCATGTAATGATATAATTCCTCATCATTGGTTATAGCAATTCCTCCTTCAATGGTAGAAATGTGGTGGGAATAGAAGGAAGAAAAAGTACCAATAACTCCAAACGTTCCTGTAAATTTATTATAATATTTTGCTCCCATTGCTTCACAGTTATCTTCAAGCAATATCAAATTATTATCTTTGCAAATATTTAGTATTTCATCAAATTCATTAGGATTTCCTAATAAATTTACAGCAAATATAGCTTTTGTTTTTTGGTTTATTGCCTTTTTTAGTTCATTGACATCAATATTCAAAGTTTCAAGGTCAATGTCAACAAATTTCAGCTTTAAATTGAATTGAAATAGAGGAAAATACGTTGTACTCCAAGAAATTGCAGGTACAATGACTTCATCACCCTCTGTTAATTTCCCAGAGTATACTAAAGCAGCTACTGCTAGCAAATTAGCTGATGAACCCGAATTCACCATCACTGCGTATTTACTACCAAAATATTCAGCAAAGCTCTTTTCAAACTCTCTTGTTTTTTCTCCCATAGTGAGGTTTTTCGACTTAATTGTATTATTAATAGCAACAATTTCTTCTGAACCCCAGGTATCATCTGAAAGCGCATAATAAAAATTATGCATATATTATCTTCGCTTCAAATTATATGGTTTTCTAAAAACCACTGGTATGTAAGTTCTAACCCTTCTTTTAATTCTATCTTATGTCTCCACCCAGTGTTATGCAATCTTGTTACATCTAAAAGCTTTCTTGGTGTTCCATCGGGTTTAGTTGCATCAAATCTTATTTGTCCTTCGTATCCTACAACTTCTTTTATCAATTGTGCGAGTTCTTTTATCGTTAAATCTTCTCCTGTCCCTATATTTATTGGTTCATTTCCATCGTAGTTGTTCATTAGATGTAATACAGCATCTGCCAAATCGTCTACATAGAGGAACTCCCTTCTCGGATGGCCTGTTCCCCATACCTCAACGTATGGATTGTTGTTTATTTTTGCTTCATGGAATTTTCTTAGTATAGCCGCTAATGCGTGGGATGTTTCCAAATCAAAGTTGTCGTTTGGGCCGTACAAGTTTGTTGGCATTACACTTATGAAGTTAGTCCCATATTGTTTGTTGAAGTATTGACACATTTTTAATCCTGCTATCTTCGCTATTGCATAAGCCTCGTTTGTTGGCTCTAAAGGTCCTGTGAGTAGATAATCTTCCTTTATTGGTTGTGGACATAGTTTTGGATATATACATGAACTTCCTAGGAAAAGTAATTTCTTTACTCCGTAGTCATATGATGCTTTGATTACATTGCTTTCTATCATTATGTTGATGTAAGCAAAATCTGCTGGATATGTATCGTTTGCTTTTATCCCTCCAACCTTCGCTGCTGCTAAAAATACATACTCTGGCTTTTCTTTTTGAAAGAACTCTTGTGTTTGTTGTTGATTCGTTAAGTCTAATTCTTTGTGTGTTCTTGTTATTATATTCGTGTATCCTTCATTTTTCAATTTTCTGTATATGGCTGATCCTACTAACCCTGTGTGTCCAGCTAAATATATTTTGCTGTCTTTGTTCATTAAAAAGAACCCCTTTCAAATATTTTCTACTCTTTTATCCATTCGTTTCTTTGATTTTCTTTCAAGGCAAGTTTTAAATCGTTTTCTACCATTATTTTTACAAGTTCTTTGAATTTCACTTGTGGTTCCCAGTTTAGTTTTTCTTTTGCCTTTGTTGAGTCTCCAACTAACAAATTAACTTCTGTAGGTCTGAAATATACTGGATCAACTTCTATTATTGTATCCCCTAATTTTAGCGGTGTTTTTATATCGTCAAGCACTTCTTCGAGTTTTTCTCTGTCTAAATTGTCTACTACTCCTTTTTCATTACTTCCTTTGCCTTTCCATTTTATGCTAACTCCTAAGTTACTAAAGGTTTCTTCACAGAATTCCCTTACACTGTGTGTTTCTCCCGTTGCTATTACATAGTCATCTGGTTCATCTTGTTGGAGCATCAACCACATGGCTTTTATGTAATCAGGTGCGTATCCCCAATCCCTTTTGGCTGATAAGTTTCCTAAGTATAACTTTTGTTGCCTTCCAACAAGGATCCTTGTCGCTGCCCTCGTGATTTTCCTTGTGACGAAAGTTTCTCCTCTTCTTGGTGATTCGTGGTTAAATAATATGCCGTTAGAGGCGTGTAATCCATATGCTTCCCTGTAATTTATGGTTATCCAATAGGCGTATAATTTCGCAGCAGCGTATGGACTTCGTGGATAAAAAGATGTTTTTTCTGTTTGAGGTATTTCTTGCACTTCTCCATATAGTTCAGATGTGCTTGCTTGATAGAACTTTGTCTTTTTTTCCAGTCCTAATAGTTTAATCGCTTCAAGAATCTTTAACGTACCTAAAGCTACTGTCTCAGCCGTATATTCTGGCGATTCAAAAGAAACCTTAACATGACTTTGAGCAGCTAAATTGTATACTTCATCAGGTTCAACTTCTTTCATGATTCTTATCAAATTTGTGGAATCAGTTGAATCCCCATAGTGTAGGATCAATCTTCTATTTTTTTCATGAGGGTCTTGGTATATGTTATCAATTCTTTTTGTGTTGAATGAAGAAGATCTTCTTATTATTCCGTGAACTGTATATCCTTTTTCAAGGAGATATTCTGCTAAATAACTTCCGTCCTGTCCAGTTATTCCTGTGATGAGTGCGGTTTTCATTTGGGTTCCTCCAGTTCAAAGTTTATTTTTTTATAGTTTTATCCATGATTCAGGAATTATATCTATCGGGGTATCATCAGCGAACCATTTTTTTGGAGCTATTATAATCTTATCTTTATTATTTATTAGCCAAGCAGCCCACCAATAATAAGTACTGTTAGGTATTATAGCATGTTTACATGCAGCCATTAAAAACAATTCTTCTTCATCACTTAAATTTTGGAACGAATCATTGTATATTACTTTGTCATCTAGTTTTTCATGGAATCTCATATTGTCTTTAACCCACTCTATATCATTAGAAAAAACATAAAAAGTCGGATTTTTTATCTTTCTTTTAATTATTTCAATACCTTTCAAATAATAGTTTAAATTAAAAACTCCATATCTTTTAATCATTTTTTTATTTGATAAATAATCTCCTCTTCTTATACCTATAAACACAGAGTTTTGCGCGGATAAACCGTTCATCATACTTTGGAATGAATCACTAATATTTTTTAATTTAATTTCTTGTTTTAATTCCTCTTCAATCCCTATTAAATATCTCCAAGACTGCCAATAACCATCAAAGTATTCATACTTTAATATTTTGTCAATATTTATATAATTCCTATTTTTCTCGAAATAATATTTTTGATTGAAGCTTTTTTCAATAAATACTTTTATTTTATATTTTATTTTTTTAGGATTATCTTTTAATTTGAACATAAGAATATTTCTGATATCTTCTTCGTTAGCAAGGTTTATGTTTGTGTTTAACCTTAAAATCCTTGGAATCCTGACATTATCATTTTCAATGTTTCGATAATAAGAAAAATCTGCTTTTGCTTTCTCATTATATACCAATTCTAAACGTCTTAAAAAAACATATTGAAATAACTGATTACCTAATCCACCTTTGAATTTGACAATTTTCATGTTTCAATCCCTCTGATACAAATCTCTAGTATAAACTTTTTCTATAACATCTTTTAATTCATCATGCATTCTGTTTGTCAGTATTAACTCTGCTTTTTGTTTGAATTGGTTAATGTCGTTAATTACTTCTAAATTGAAAAAGTTGTTTCCCTTTAGTTCTGGTTCGTAAACAATTATTTCAATTCCATATTTTCTTAAGATCTGCATAACATCTAAAATAGCTGATTGCCTGAAGTTATCTGAATCTTTTTTCATTGTTAACCTATATATTCCAACTATTTTTGGATTTCTTTTTATTACCATATTTGCTATGTGTTCTTTTCTTGTTCTGTTTGCTTCTACTATGGCTGTCATTAGACTGTTCGGTACATTTTCATAATTTGCCAATAATTGCTTTGTATCCTTTGGAAGGCAATACCCACCATAGCCAAATGAAGGGTTGTTGTAGAAATTTCCTATTCTTGGATCTAAACATACTCCTTCTATTATTTGTTTAGTGTCTAACCCTCTTATTTCAGCAAAGGTGTCCAATTCATTGAAGAAAGATACTCTCATAGCTAAATATGTGTTGGCAAATAATTTTATCGCTTCGGCTTCTGTGGAGTCTGTGAATAATGTTGGGACATCTTTTTTTATTGCTCCTTGTAATAACAGATCTGCAAATATTTTTGCTCTTTCACTCTTTTCTCCAATGACTATTCTTGAAGGGTACAAGTTATCGTATAAAGCCTTTCCTTCTCTTAAGAATTCTGGAGAAAATATTATATTCTCGGTTTTAAACTTTTCTCTTGCTTCTTTTGTATATCCAACGGGAACAGTTGATTTTATTATCATCGTTGCCTTTGGATTGATTTCAAGTACATCTTTTATTACACTATCAACAGAACTTGTATCGAAGTAGTTTCTTTCCGTGTCATAATCTGTGGGGGTTGCTATTATTACATATTCTGCATTCTTGTAGGCCTTTTGTTTGTCAGTAGTCGCTGTTAAATTAAGGTCTTTTGTATTTAAGTACTCTTGTATTTCTTTGTCTGTTATCGGTGATTTTTTATTGTTAATCATGTCTACTTTTTCTTCTACCACATCTAAGGCTAATACTTCATTATGCTGAGAAAGTAGTACTGCCAATGATAGTCCCACATATCCTAGACCTACAACTGTGATTTTCATTACTTTTGCCTCCAATACTATTTTATATCAAGCAACTTTGTTATTATATTTGTAAATAAAAAAAAGGAACTTTTTAATACCCCAAATTTTTCTGACTCTCTGTAAACAGCCCAATTATATTTAATTAAGTCAATCTTGTTTGAAGATAAAGAATCTGATCTTATTTTATATATTGTAAGAGGTAAATTTAAGCCATAACCATTAATTCCTGTTTTTAATATTTTAAGCCAAAAAGCATAATCTTGTCTTTTTCTTAACTCAGGCATATAAATTTTACCTAAAATAGACTGATTATATATAACTGTGGAAGTCCCAATATGGTTATAGTATAACTCTTCCTTGTATGTTAATGTTTTAGGTGCTTTAATAGTTTTTTGAATATTCCCTTCTTCATCAACTTCCAAATAATCTGTAAAACTAAAATAATATTTATTGCTAATCATAAAGTTTATATGAGTTTTTAACTTATCGGTCTTCCATAGATCGTCAGCGTCAATAAACGCTATAAAATCACCTTTAGCTTGCTTAATTCCCTCATTTCTTGCAACAGCAGCTCCTGAATTCTTTTCTAAATTTATTAATTTTATTCTTTCATCGAGTTTCATATATTTATTTACTACGTTAACACTACCATCGGTCGAACAATCATTTACTATGATCATTTCAAAAACTTCATAACTCTGAGCAATGACAGAATTGATTGTATTAGCTATATATCTTTCTGCATTATACATAGGAGTAATAACACTCACCAATGGCTTTTCCCCCACTCACACCGCTCCCCTTTTCCAAAATACTGCTTCTATTGTTTTGAACACGATATTCACATCTAGGAATATATCTCTGTTTTTTACGTAGTATAGGTCATAGCTAAGTTTTGTTTTCACTTCTTCTAAATTAGAAGAGTATTTGTACATGATCTGTGCCCAGCCTGTTAGGCCTGGCTTTAGTTTGTGCCTTGCCCAATAAAAAGGGATGAGGTTGTTGTATTCTTCTACAAATTTTATTTGTTCGGGCCTTGGACCTACAAAAGACATATCGCCTTTTAGTATATCATAGAACTGGAGTATTTCATCGAGCCTTATTGGTCGAATAATTTTGCCTATTTTCAGTATTCTGTCTTGTTCATCTGTTGCAAATTTAGCGTTACTGTTTTCTGTGTTATTTTTCATGCTTCTGAATTTGTGCATTGTGAATTTCTCATTGTTGAGACCTATTCTTTCTTGCGTGTATATTACTGGTTTGCCGTCTTCAATGCGTATTATTAGAGATAATATTAGTATTACAGGTGAGAGTATTACTAAGGCGATGGCCGATATTAGTATATCAAGAAATCTCTTTGAAGGGTACTCTTCTACTTTTTGAAACACCACTTCGTAATATTCCTTGAATTTTTGAACAACTTCTATTGGTATGCGTTTTAGGTATTTTTCTACCATGTTCGGTAAGTATTGAATCTCTAAACCTTCTGCTTTGTAGTTTTGTATTTGTGGTTTTACCCTTTCTTCTAGTTCTGGGTC
>JAALLP010000048.1_pt1 | contig 33776 bp, 34 predicted proteins | sample 7245951 | NCBI WGS metagenome assembly JAALLP01 (sample SAMN13049199, study PRJNA578106) | oil field metagenome | isolation source: filtered produced water from oil reservoir B6 | place: USA:offshore Texas | collected 2016
AGTCAATATCCGGTAGCAATAGCGAAGGGGATACACCTGTTCCCATATCGAACACAGAAGTTAAGCCCTTCAGCGCCGATGGTACTTGGCGAGCAGTCGCCTGGGAGAGTAGGTCGCTGTCGGTTTAATTAAAACTCCTGAAGAAAAATTCTTCAGGAGTTTTTGTTTGGTGTGCCGGGCATGCGTAACAACTAGATGGTGAAAGTCCATTGTAGGGGCCCGCCGTGCCAACTACTAGCCAATGGCAAGGGAGTATTGTCTATAGCAATTTGTATACTCATATATAGAATATAAAAGAATATCTGATATTTAGAAAAATTTACTAAACAACTCGACAGCTTAACTGATAAGTAATTTTCCTAGGTAGGATAAAGGGTACAAGAAATAAATAAATCTACTAAAAATATAGAATAATAAAAAGATTGTAATATTAATTTAATATAGGAAAATAAAGTTAGATAGTAGGCGAAAATTAGCTATAAGACACAGTTGAAAAAGCAAAAGAAATATTTTTAGAAAATTCAAACATTGACAAAGAATAAATTATAATATACAATATTCGTGAAAAAAGGGCTGCTAAGAGATAATTAGGAGCCTTAATATTCTGGAGGCAAATATGGAGAATATATTTAAAGGAAAAAAAGAAAACAAATCTTTAACATCGATAATATTTGAAAAAATAAGAGAAGATATTTTAATGGGTAAATACGCCAGAGGAGAAAAAATAGTTGAGGCAAAACTAGCAGAGGAGCTTGGAGTCAGTAGAACTCCTGTGAGGGAGGCGTTAAAGAAACTGGAACTGGATGGTCTTGTAGATAACATTCCTAATAGGGGAGTAATAGTAAAGGGAATATCAAAACAAGATATTCAAGATATCTTTACTATTAGAATGGCTATTGAAGGAATAGCAGTAAGATGGGCAATAGAAAGAATGAGTGAAAATGATTTAGAAGCCCTTAAGGAAATTTTTGAACTTATGGAGTTTTATACTTTTAAGAAAGATTTAGAGAAAATTGCAGAGCTCAATACAAAGTTTCATGAGACTATTTATAATGCAACAAAGAGCAGATATCTTGAACACGTACTAAAGGATTTTCAATATTTTATGAAAACTACTAGATACAAATCTTTAAGATCTCCGGGAAGAATGGAAAGTGCCTTGGAAGAGCATAGAGAAGTCCTGAATGCCTTTATGAAAAAGGATGCTGATGCTGCAGTACAGGCAATATTAAAACATGTAAACAATTCAAAAGAAAATGCAGAAAAATGTTAAAAGACTACCTAGTATACTAGGTAGTCTTTGCTAGTGTGACAGGCATGCATAACAACTAGGTAGTGAAAGTACACTGTAGTGGCCTGTCGTGCCAACCACTAGCCCAAGACAAGGGTGTCCATCGTGAGATGGAATTTGAAGGAAAAATACCGGTCCGAGGTACACGAACGATATGAAAGGGAAACTAAGAGAAATTGAGCTTAACCTAATGAACTGCCATATACCAAACGGTATGTATGCTGGTATGAGAGTACGGTAGATGAGTTAATAATCTACCTCCTACTCGATTATAATATTGATAAATAGAAATAAAAAGAAAAAAGAAAGAAGGTGAAACTTTGACAGAAAGAAGAAGGAAAAATATTATGGACCTTTTAAAAGATTGTGATGAGCCAATAACAGGGTCAGATCTTGCCAAAAAGTTTAATGTAAGTCGGCAGGTGATTGTTCAAGATATAGCTGTATTAAGGGCTAAAGGAATCAATATCATGGCCACATCTAATGGTTATTATATACCTAAACCTAGTGAAAATCATAAAAATATTGAAACAATAATGTGCAAGCACAAGGGATATGAGTCTATAGAAGAAGAGCTAAAGACTGTAGTTGATATGGGTGGAAAGGTACTGGATGTCATAGTTATGCATCCTGTATATGGAGAGATAAGATGCCCTTTAATGATTAACAGTAGATATGATTTGAATAGGTTCATCGAAAAGGTAAAGAAGGAAAAGGCTGAGCCTCTGGCATCCTTAACTGGTGGAGAGCATATTCATACCATAGAGGTTCCAAACAAAAAAGTTTATGAAATTATACTAAAAAAGTTAAAAGAAAAGGGATATTTAATAGAGGATTGATAGGCATAGTTTTTTTATATATAATAATGACAAGACAGGTGTAAACACATTGTTTAGAGAGTAAGTAAAAACATAAAACTTAAGAATATGTTAACACTACTAATAAAACAAGACTTTGGAGAGGAGATTAAGATGTGAAGATGAAAGAGATGATAAATGAAGTAAATAGACTTAGAAAGGAAAAGAATGCTGTTATTTTAGCTCACAATTATCAGATACCGGAAGTACAGGACATAGCCGATTATGTTGGTGATTCTTTAGGACTCAGTAAAAAGGCTTCACAGACCAACGCGGATATTATAATATTTTGCGGAGTTCATTTTATGGCTGAAAGTGCTAAAATTCTTTCACCTAATAAAAAGGTACTCCTTCCCGTTTTAGACGCAGGGTGTCCAATGGCTGATATGATAGATGCAGAGCAGCTTAGATTTTTTAAGAAGGAACATCCTGATATTCCTGTAGTATGCTATGTAAATTCTTCTGCTGAAGTTAAGGCAGAGAGTGACATATGTTGTACATCATCAAATGCAGTTAAAATAGTAAAATCCTTGGAAAGTGATAAGGTACTATTTGTACCAGATCAAAATCTTGGAAACTATATATCGAAACAGCTTCCTGAAAAGGACATAATATGTTGGGAAGGTTTTTGCATAACTCATCATAGGGTTAGGCATGAAGAGGTTGATATGATAAGAAAACATCGCGGCACAGCTAAAATACTAATTCATCCTGAAGCTAATTCCCAGGTAGTAGAGAAGGCGGACTTTGTAGGGAGTACGTCGCAAATAATTGATTATGTAAATAATTCAGAAGAAAAGGAGTTTGTAATAGGTACTGAGATGGGAATACTTCATACACTCAGAAAGCAAAATCCCCATAAAAAATTTTATTTGCTTTCCCCTGGACTAGTGTGTTATAATATGAAGAAAACTGGATTAGAAGATATTTATAGGGCATTAAGGGATGAAAAACATGAAATCGAAGTAGATGTAGAGATTATGAATCTAGCTCGTAGATCCCTTGAAAGAATGCTGAATATTTCTTAAAGGAGTTAAATTATGTATAGAAGATATCTTACGAAATTTGATCTAGATAAAGTAAGAAAAGAATATTGTAATGTGCTTATTATAGGTACTGGAATTGCAGGACTTTATACAGCTGTGAATATAGATGAAAAATATAAAGTTTTAATGCTGGCCAAAAATAGCATAAAAGAGAACAATAGCAACCTTGCCCAAGGTGGAATAGCTGCCTGTATAAGCAAAGATGATAATGATAAAAAGTTTCATTACATGGATACTTTGAAGGCCGGAAGTTTTTATAACAATGAAGGAGCAGTAAAAATACTTGTAGAGGAAGCTGCTGAAAATATTGAAAAACTAATTGAGTTTGGAACAAATTTTGATAGAGATGAAAAAAACTTCTTAAGAGCTACAAAGGAAGGGGGGCATTCAAGACGAAGAGTGCTCCATTCTAAAGATGAGACAGGCAAAGAGATAATAAGAGCTTTGACTGTAAAAGTAAAAAAGAGAAAAAATATAATAATCCTTGAGGATACCTTTGCTATTGATATATTAACCTCTAAAGGAAGATGCATTGGAGCCATTGTAAAGAGTGGAAAAGAAATATACTGCATAATATCTCAGGTTGTAGTTTTAGCTACAGGAGGAATAGGACAGGTTTACCAAAATACAACCAATTCAAAAATTGCTACGGGAGATGGCATAGCTATGGCCTTTAGAGCAGGTGCAGAAATTGTAGATATGGAGTTTGTCCAGTTTCACCCTACTGCTTTATATGATGAAAATAATAAAAAACGATTTCTAATTTCTGAGGCTGTAAGGGGAGAAGGAGCAATTTTAAGAAATAGTATGGGGGAAGCCTTTATGAAAAAATATCATAAGCTAAAGGATCTTGCCCCAAGAGATATAGTTTCGAGAGCTATATTCAATGAAATGAATAAGGAGAATAAGCCTTGTGTGTTTTTGGATATAACCCATAAAGATAAAGATTTTATAAAAAATAGATTTCCAAATATATATAATCAATGCCTGCTAAGGGGAATTGATATAACTAAAGATTATATTCCAGTGTGTCCTGTAGAACATTACATTATGGGTGGCATTAAAACCAATTATAATGGTAGAACCAACATAGTGGGCCTTTACGCATGTGGAGAAGCTGCATGTACAGGAGTACACGGAGCAAATAGATTAGCAAGTAATTCGCTTTTAGAGGGGGTTGTATTTGGAAATAGAGTGGCAAAGGATATAAATAGCTATATTAGAAATGGAAATTATTATATTTATAATATCAAAAGTGATGGTGATCAAGAACTCGTGGAAGTGGAAAAGGATAGAATTGAAGAGCTAAGAAAAAATGCAAGGAAAATAATGGAAAAACATGCATTTATATTAAGGTCCAAAAAAGGTCTTGAAGAGGCCTTAATAAGAATTAAGGAAATATTAGAGGAGCTAAATATATATAAAAGAGATGATGAAAGTTTTTATGAATGTGTAAACATCATGACCGTAGCCTATCTGATTGTCAGTGATGCATTAAAAAGGGAAACAAGCCTTGGAAGTCATGCTTTAGTTGAAAATTAGGAGGTATTTTATGGAACTTAATTGGATATTGGTTGATGAAATAATTAGAAATGGGCTCAAAGAAGATATTAACAATATAGATTTAACTACTGATAACTTGGTAGATGATGAAGAGATGTGCAGAGCATATATGATTGCTAAAGAGGATGGAGTTATAGCGGGACTTCATGTTGTTAAAAGAGTTTTTGAAACACTAGATGATAACATTAAGGTTAACTTTAAGGTAAAAGATGGGGATAAAGTTAAAGAAGGAAGTAAGGTAGCTGAGATTGAGGGTAAAACTAGAGCTATACTTAAAGGAGAAAGATTAGCCCTTAACCTGATTCAAAGAATGTCAGGGATAGCTACCACTGCCAATAGATATAGTGAACTTGTAAAGGATTATCCTGTAAAGATAGTTGATACGCGCAAAACTACTCCAGGGCTCAGAATACTTGAAAAATATGCTGTAAGGATAGGAGGATGCTGTAATCATCGCTATAATCTATCTGAAGCTGTTATGCTTAAGGATAATCATATTAAAGTAGCGGGAGGCATCAGAGAAGCAATACTTAAGATAAAGAAAAGAATTCCTTTTACAGTTAAAGTTGAAGTTGAAGTTGAGAGTATTGAAGAACTTAAAGAGGCCATAGAGGTTGGTGTAGATATAGTTATGCTGGATAATATGAATCTTAAAGAGATGAAGGAGGCAGTCAAGATAGGTAAAGGTAAGGTTATACTTGAAGCCTCAGGAGGAATAACTGAAGAATCCCTAGTTGAAGTAGCTAAAACGGGGGTTGATATTATATCAATGGGTGCTTTAACCCATTCAGTTAATGCTATGGATATTAGTTTGAGTATAATATAACTTATTGTGCTAGGTTCTAATAATAGCAACCTATAACTAGAATAAAGAGGTGAAAGGATTGAAAAAGCATGGTTTTAGAGAATATATCACTAAGGCCCTTAACGGGATGGCATTAGGGCTTTTTGCATCACTTATTATTGGACTTATACTTAAACAGATAGGAGATTATGTAGGAATAGGTCAGTTAGTAACCTTTGGAAGAACAGCTCAGTTTATGATGGGACCGGCCATAGGGGCTGCAGTAGCCTATAGCGTAGGAGCCCCTCCCCTCGGAGTATTTGCTTCCATAGTGGCGGGAACTATAGGAGCAGGAACTATAGCCCCTGGTGAAGGAGGCGCCTTTATAGTTAAGATTGGGGAACCTGTAGGTTCATTTGTGGCTGCCCTTGTTGCAGCTGAGTTTTCAAAGCTGATTTCAGGAAGGACAAAAGTGGATATAGTATTGGTTCCGGCAGCAACTATAATAGTTGGCGGAATAGTAGGCATCTTTATAAGTCCTGTTATGGTTCAATTTATGAAGGGCTTGGGTGCTCTTATCAATAGAGCTACAGAATTACAACCCATACCTATGGGAATCATAGTAGCCACATTGATGGGAATGATATTAACTCTTCCAATAAGTAGTGCTGCCTTAGCTATATCATTAGGACTTAGTGGTTTAGCAGCAGGTGCTTCTACAGTAGGATGTGCTACTCAAATGATAGGCTTTGCAATAGCAAGTTATAGAGAAAACGGAATAGGAGGATTTATAGCTCAGGGTCTTGGAACTTCTATGCTTCAAGTTCCAAATATAATAAAGAATCCCCTTATTTGGGTTCCTCCTACGTTGGCTAGTGCCATACTGGGACCATTGGCCACCTATGTATTTAGTATGGAAAATAATAGTATAGGTGCAGGTATGGGTACAAGTGGTTTAGTAGGCCAGTTTGGAACAATAGCAGCTATGGCGGATAAGGTACCTATGGGTAGGATACTAATAAATATAGGTTTACTTCACTTTATATTGCCGGCACTATTAACATTAGTTATTTCAGAGTTTATGAGAAAAAAAGGTTATATAAAGTATGGTGACATGAAAATAAATCAGTAAATCAAGTGGCTTAGGCCACTTTTGTTATTGCATAGGAACTCAAACATTTTTTGAAAAAAATTGCAGGTATAAAACAAAGTAAATTCAAGGTATGCAAGAAATTACAAACTTCCACCAGTAATATTTTGGAAATAATGTCTTGTATCAAAAAAGGGTGACAGGTAACAGAAAGATTAAAAATAATATATTTATCTGACACTTTTTTAGGGTAATAAAATATTGTATAGATAACAAAGTTCAAGGTTAAATTTATTAGGATTTTGAGAATCCTTCTGGCTCATGTGAAGATTTGTTGCTTTATATAAACTTGTCTTGCTAGTTCCTTATAGATATCCTTCAATAATCCTCTTCAGGCTCCGTAGAAGAGCTGTTTTAATAGAAAAAGATTTAGAGGTAAAAACAGCTCTTCAAAGTCGCTTCAGAGGAAACATTGAAGGATATTTAAAGCTATACTGTTAGAGTAACTAGCACAAGAGGTTAAATTAAGATAAAGGCAGCAACAAAAAAATAAAAAAATTTTGGAAAATCTATTGACAAAAATAAAATATATATTTAAAATATAAAATATAATCATTACAAATTTAAAATAAATACAAAAATTGATAGTATAATAAAAATAAAATATACTGAAGGGGGATGAGATAAATGGAAAACAGAGAATTAGTTTTAAAGGCATTTGAGGAGGCGAAAAAACCTTTAAAAACAGGGGAGATAGCTGAAATATCAGGAATAGATAAAAAAGAAGTAAGCAAACTTATCAAAAAGTTAAAAGATGAGGAAATAATATATTCCCCTAAACGTTGTTACTATGACATTAAAAAATAAAAATAAGTGGAAGGAGATGAAGGAGAACCTTTCCAGATAAAATGACAATTATTAATGCCGGTGATTATTTAAAAAAACATGGTATCAAACCATCTCTACAGCGTATAAGGATATTTGAATACTTGATAAAAAATAAAAATCATCCTACCGTAGATACAATTTTTAGAGAACTGGCAAAGGAAATACCAACACTTTCAAAAACTACAGTATATAACACTCTAAACCTATTTATGGAAAAAAATATAGTTAAGGTTATTACCATAGAAGAAAACGAAACAAGATATGATGCAGATACTTCCTTACATGGACATTTTAAGTGTACAGAATGCAGTAGAGTTTACGATTTCGATCTGGATGTTCCTAAGTTTAAGGAAGAAATACTAAAGGGTTTTGAAATACAAGAAAGACATGTATATTTTAAAGGCATATGTAAAGATTGCTTATTAAATTAATTTTTGAAGCTATATATAATAAAGTACAAAGCTTAAGTTATTAGGATTTTGAGAATCCTTTTGGCTCATGTGAAGATTAGCCTTTTTATTTAAGTTAAAGATAGAAGTAGCGACAAATACTTCAAAATCCCTCAGAAGGAAACCTCAAAATCCCTAAAGTAATATAAATTAAATTTCAAAGTTGGATATCTATAATAATACTATAAATTTGTGTCTTTGAAATTTTTGTATAGATATATGAGAATACTTCTAGTTTTTTTAAATGTGATTTAAATTTAAGGACGCATGCTTATAGTAAAAATTAATTATAAAGGGGAGATAATTTTTATGAAGAATTTAGCAGGTACTAAAACAGAACAAAATTTACTTAAGGCTTTTGCAGGGGAATCACAGGCAAGAAATAGATATACCTTCTTTGCAGAGAAGGCTAGGGAAGAAGGTTATGAGCAGATAGCAGAGCTATTCTTAGAAACTGCTTTAAACGAAAAAGCTCATGCACAGAAATTCTTTAGCTTTTTAGAAGGTAGACCTCTAGAAATTACTGCTACATATCCAGCAGGAAAGGTAGGAACTACAGCTGAAAATCTAAAGGCAGCAGCTATGGGAGAAAACGAAGAGTACGCAGAGATCTATCCAGAGTTTGCTAAAATAGCAAAGGAAGAAGGATTTATGGAGATAGCAGCTGCATTTAATATGGTTGCAAAGGCAGAGGTAGAGCATGAAGAAAGATACTTAAAGCTACTTAAGAATTTAGAAGAAGATAAGGTCTTTAAAAAAGATGAGACTGTAAGATGGAAATGTAGATACTGCGGATATGTTCATGAGGCAGAAGGAGCACCGGCTAAATGTCCATTATGCGGATACGATAGAGCATATTTTGAATTAAAAGAAACTAATTATTAAAAAACTAAAAATAGAAAACAGAATAAATATTAATCTCTATTTAACCTCTATTCAAATAGGAATAGAGGTTTTTTTTATAAAATATAGAAATAATAATATATAATATAAATACGAACCAGATTTGCTTCAAATTTTGTTGAAAATTAAACTCTGCTAATTTTCTTAAAGGAGAGAGTGTTTGGTGAGCAATATAAAAAAAGCTATTCAAAGTATGAAACTTAAGGTTTTAAAAATAGATGGAGTTCCTGAATCCTTTAGTTCAGAGGTGTGTAAATTAATACTAGAAAATGGTGAAAAGGTCATATTAAAGATACCTTATAATAAAAATAAATTACTTAAGGAATATAAAATGCTTCAGCTTTTAAGTGGAAAACTGCCAGTAGCTAGGGTACTTGATCTCTGGGAAGGAGATGATACGATTCCCGGGGCACTGCTTTTGTCATATATAGAAGGAAAACCAGCAATAGATGGGATAGATAAAAGACTTGCTTTTGAAATGGGGGAGTTTTTGGCCAAACTTCATGAAATTAAAGTAGATAAAAGCCAATTGGGAGATCTGGATGAACTTATGTATACAGAAAAAGAAGATTGGTGGAATACTATCAGATGTTGGTTTGAAAACTGTATAGATGATTGCAAAGAAGCATTGGAGCCATATATGTTAACCAAAGCTATAAAATTATTTGATGATTGCTATAAAAAATTACCTGAACCCGACTATCCCAGTATAGTTCATATGGATTACAGACCGGGAAATATATTAGTTAAGGATTATAAAATTATGGGGGTTGTAGATTTTGAAAGTGCGAGAATAGGTTCAGCTGATATTGATTTTATAAAGATGAAGCTATATGTATGGGACAGATATAAAAATACTAAGGATGCTTTTTTACAGGGATATAGAGGAATAAGGTCATTACCTGATATTCAAAAAACTTTGCGCTTTTATTTATTATTTAATGCTTTTGCAGGAATCAGTTGGTGTGTAAAAAGAAAAAAGACTAATGATAGTTTTTGTAATGAGAACATAGCTCAATTAAAAGAAATAATTAATAATAAATCCAAATAAAAATGTAAAAGAATATTAATTTCACTTTTTGGTATAAATAAAAATAATAATAATTGAAAGGGTGAAAATATGAAAAGTGCACGAAAAATATTAATTAGTGTAGCAGTATTATTGGTTATAATGATACTTACGTCCTTTAACACAGTAATAAATTTTATAACAGATTATAAATGGTTTAAAGAATTAGGCTTTGAAAAGGTGTTTTTAACAAAGCTGATGACACAACTTAAAATAGGTATACCTGCATTTATTATAATGACTTTTATTATTTATTTTTATTTGCAGTCGATAAAAAAAGATTATTATAAGAAAGTAAACGTGGTTTATAAAGGAATACCAGAAAAGAGGGTAAATCAGATAGCCCTTGGAGGAGCATTTTTTGTAGCTTTTATATCAAGTACAAGTATTGCAGGGAATCTTTGGTTTGATATTTTAAGGTATTTAAATGCGACAAATTTTAAAATAACGGAACCTATATTTGTAAAAGATATATCTTTTTACATATTTAAATATCCTCTTTTAGGAAAAGTGTATGTTATGCTGATAAGCTTTTTGGTTTTACTTTTAGCTTTAACTGTTATATTTTATCTAGTTATGATGACTTTAAGAAGGCCGACTCTTTTAGAGACTACTCCAGAAGATGATCTTGGAAGGAAACAGTTTAATCTGAATAATGGAAGAAAACTCTTAGATATAGCAGTAAGACAACTTACAGTAGTTGGGATAATATTTTTTATAATACTAGGATTAGGATATTTTTTAAAATCTTATGATCTTCTTTATTCTCCTAGGGGAGTAGTTTATGGTGCAAGCTATACGGATATTAAGGTTACTTTACTAAAGCACAGGCTAATCATGATAGTTTCTTTTATATCAGCAGTACTTTTAGTTGTAGGTATAAAGACAAAGAAACTGAGGATTGTCCTTTCAGGACCAGCTTTAATGATAGTTATTAGTATATTGGGAAATATAGTAGCAGCTCTTGTACAGAGCTATGTTGTATCACCTGATGAAATATCAAAGGAAAAGAAATATATAGAATATAATATAAAATATACACAAAAAGCCTATAGTCTTGAAGACGTTGAGGAAAAAATGTTTCCTGCAGAGACAAACTTAACTATTGAAGATATAAGGAAAAATGATGAAACCATAAGCAATATAAGGATAAATGATTACAGACCAACTAAAATGGTTTACAATCAAAAGCAAGGTATAAGATATTACTATGATTTTTATGATGTGGATGTAGATAGATATTATATAGATGGTAAATATAGACAGGTATTTTTATCACCGAGGGAAATTGATCATGGAAGAATAAGCGAAGAAACACTTACTTTTATAAATAAACATTTAAAGTACACCCATGGATATGGTATAGTAATGTCTCCGGTAAATAGAGTTACTAGTGAAGGACTTCCATATCTTCTTATACAAGATATTCCTCCTGTAACAGATGTTCCAGGATTTAGTGTTGAAAGACCAGAAATATATTTTGGAGAATTAACTGATGACTATATTATAGTCAATGCAAAGGAAAAGGAGTTTGATTATCCACAGGGAGATACTAATAAAGAAACTGTTTATGAAGGAAAAGCCGGCATAAAATTAAATGGATTAAACAAGCTTCTCTATGCATATAAGCAGGGAAGTCTAAAACTACTTCTATCAGGAAACATAACAGCGGAAAGTAAAATAATACTTTACAGAAATATAAATGAAAGAGTTAGAAAAATAGCTCCCTTTATCCAGTATGACTCAGACCCTTATATAGTTTTAAGCGAAGGTAAGCTTTATTGGATTATAGACGGCTATACTGTAAGTAGTAATTATCCTTACTCGGAACCTATTGCAGATTCAAATATAAACTATATCAGGAATTCCGTTAAGGTAGTTATAGATGCCTATAATGGTGAGACTACCTATTATATAGCTGATGAAAATGACCCGATAGTAAAAACCTATGCAAAAATATTTCCACAACTTTTTACAAATATGGATGAAATGCCGGAGGATTTAAAAGCCCACATAAGATATCCCAGAACACTATTCGATATACAGGCGGATGTTTATAGAAAATATCACATGGAAAACCCCAAGGTTTTCTATAATAGAGAAGATGAATGGAATATAGCCCATGAACTCTATGCCACTGCAGAGCAGCCTATAGAATCTAATTACTTTATTATGAGATTACCCGATGAAGAAGAAGAGGAGTTCATACTGTCCATCCCTTATACGCCTAGGGAAAAGAAAAATATGACGGCATTATTTGTAGCAAGAAATGATAAAGAAAACTACGGAAAGTTGGTAATATATAAGTTTCCTAAAGGAAAAAATATATATGGTCCTATGCAGATAGAAAACAAGATAGATTCTGATGAATATATATCTAAGGAATTCAGCTTATGGAATCAGCAGGGTTCAGATGTCATTAGAGGAAATCTTCTTACAATACCAATTGAAGACTCGCTTCTTTATATAGAGCCTATATATCTAAAGGCAAGTACGGAAAACAGTCTTCCTGAGGTAAAAAGGGTCATAGTTGGATACGATGATAAAATAGTAATGGAACCTACACTGGAAGAATCGTTGAATAAAATATTTGGAGGCAAAACTGAAGTTCCTGAGATTCCAATAAAGCCAGAGCTTGATGTGCCTTTAGAAGAAGGGACTATCGTATCTTTAATAGCAAGAGCTAATGATGTATTTAAAAGAGCACAGAAAGCACAAAGAGAAGGGGACTGGGCCGAATATGGAAGGCTTATTGATGAACTTGATAGCATACTAAAAAGACTTAATGAGATAAATAATAAAGCTGTACAGAAAAAACCAGCTGAATAGATTATGTAGTATAAGAAATTTTAAAACCTATGGAAATCCCTGATATTTAAAGGGTAAATTCCATAGGTTTTAAAAATATGATATAATAAATAAAAATTGAATAAAATTGTGAATAAAGTAGTAAGACTACTACTATTAGTGATTAGTACAATTTAACGGTGGTGTTAAAAATATGAAGGATGAAAGAAAACTTGCTATAGGTATTTTTGATTCCGGTATGGGTGGTATTAGTGTTTTAGCTGAAACTATAAAATTCATGCCAGAGGAAAGATATATATATTATGGAGATTCCGGAAATGCTCCATATGGAGTGAAAGCTCCTGAGGAAGTAAATAATTTATCAAAAAATATATGTGAATTTTTAATAGACCGAGGGGTGAAGGCAATAGTTGTAGCCTGTAATACTGCCACTAGTGCTGCAATCAAAGATTTAAGAAATACCTATGATATACCTATTATAGGTATGGAACCTGCATTGAAACCGGCTGTAGAAAAAAAACCTGAAGGGAAAATAGTGGTTATGGCTACTTCAATGACCTTAAAGGAAAAAAAATTCAGTAGACTTATGGACAAATATGGTCAGGAAGCCGATATAGTGAAGTTACCTTGTCCAAAGCTCGTAGAACTTGTGGAGGAAGGGATTCTGGAAGGTGAAAGAATGGAAGAGACTATCAGAGAGTGTTTTAAAGATATAGATAAGGATGAAATTTCATCTGTAGTCTTAGGCTGTACTCATTATATATTTTTAAAGGATTCTATAAGAAATGTATTAGGAGACAAAATTGACATTATAGATGGAAATCAGGGAACAGCAAGGCATTTAAAGAACATATTAGAGAAAAAAGGGTTATTGAATAAAGAAAAGGGAGAAGGGGTCGATCTTGAACTATATAATTCAAAGAGAAATCCGGAGATAATAGATCTTTCAAGGAAACTTTTGGAATTTTGCCTGAATAAACTAAATTTTTAAATTTTCTTGTTAAAACAGGGTAAATATAATACAATAATATTTGTCGCATTATATTTCAATCATTATTTTTGTTTCATTAGGACATATATAAAAACATATTGATTACAAAGTTGTTTAACTATAGAAAGGTGAAAGTTATGAAAAAAATATTTGCAATAATAAAAACCCTGTTTAGCAAAAGGACAAAAAAAGAAAGAGACTTATCTTCATATTTGATTCATTCTCACATCATGAAAACTACTTCTAAAAGATATAGGTAATAAAATTCAAATTTACTGAATTTATGATATATTTAAATTAACTTCCTTATAGATATCTTTTAATAATCATCTTCAGGTTCCGTAGAAGAGCTGTTTTAATAGAAAAGATTTAGAGGTAAAAACAGCTCTTCAAAGTCGCTTCAGAGGAAACATTGAAGGATATTTAAAGCTATATTGTTAGAGTAACTAGCACAAGAGGTTAACTTATAATAGACTACTTAAACCTTATGATAAATAAAAAGGGGTGAGTTTATGGCTAGAATAAGACCTTTAGGACTCGATGAGGTTGATAGTGAAGCTAAAAAAATATTTGATGATTTTTTAAAGGAACGGGGTAATATACCAAATATGTTCAGAACCTTAGCCCACAGACCACTTTTATTAAAAACAGCCTTTGACCATTTTAGGACGATTTTAAAGACTGGTACTGTAGATTTTAAGTTAAAGGAAATGGTTGCAGTCAGAGTTTCTCAGATGAATGAATGTGCCTACTGACTGTCTTCTCATACTGCCATTGCTAAAGGGGCAGGGGTATCGGATGATGCCATAAAGGAACTGGAAAACAAACTTAAAAATCCCGAAATGTTCACTGAAAAGGAGCTAGTAGCCCTTGAATTTGCAGAAGCTATGACAAGGGATTCAAATAACGTTTCTGATGAACTTTATGAAGACATGAAGAAACATTTTGATGATGGAGAGATAATAGAAATAGCTTGTGTCGTAGGAATATTCAATTATTTTAATAAGTTTAATAATGTACTAAAGACGGATATTACAAAGTAAGTTAAGAGGGAAGATATATGGAAAGTATAACTCCAGAAGCATTAGAGTTTATTAGAGAGAAAATAGATGAGATAATAAAAAACAGCTCTGATATAGATGAAAGGGAAGAAAGAATAATAAGATTAAGATTTGGTTTAGAAGATAAGGGACCGGTTAAAATAAGGGATTTAGCTAAAATATTTAAAGTCCCTCCAAGAAAAATGAAGGAAGAAGTGGATTTAGTAGAAAAGAAGATTTTTAACAAATTAAAAAAGAATATATAAACTAAAAAGCTCTTGCATGGGCTTTTTAGTTTTTGTATTAAAAATGGTTAATATATAAGTTTGCAGTAAATAAACATATGTATATAGTTGGAATAGAAGGTGTTTGGCCTGAAAATAGATTTGCTAATATTCTATCTATTTATAGCCCGTAATGTTTTTATTTCTTCCATTGTCATATTATCCAGCAAAGAGGCCTTCCTTGCAAATTCCTGTCTCGTTATTATTTCCTTTTCAATTAAAAGCTCGATTATAGTAGCTATAGCAAGAGTATTTCTATAGTCAACTTCTTTCATATCTGCAATTTTTGCATAAATATCGATTTGATCTAATCTTTTAATAGTATCACCCCTTTATTATTTTATTTATTATAAGTATGACCAAAATGAAAAAAAGGTATACTAAAAAAATTGCTAAATAAACCTTGAAAAAAAGCATTAATCATGCTATAATACGGAAAAATAATAGAAAGACTATGAAGGGAAATAGTAAATAGAGTAGTTGTTTCAGAGAGTCGGCGGCAGGTGAAAGTCGATATAACTATCTATTGAATCCGTCCCGGAGTTGTCAGGCTGAAGTTTTAGTAGGTCTGAACGGTTAGCAGCCGTTAAGATGCTTAAAGAGGACTATATTTAGTCAATAAGGGTGGCAACGCGGGAAAGAGCCTCTCGTCCCTATATATATGGGACGGGAGGCTTTTATATTAGCATAAGAACTCAGACATTTTTTGCAAAAAATTGCAGGCATAAACGAAATAAATTCAAGCGATGAAAGAAATTACAAACTTTTACCAGTTAAATATTAAAAAGGCTAACAGCTAACTGCTGACCGCTCATGGCAAAAAGGTGACAGGTGACGGGCTACAGGAAAGACCCTAAAGAACGCCCAGGATTTGCCAAGAGCCAAGAGCTAATAACTAATTAGGGCTACCAACTACGAACTACTAACTACGAACCAACAAATGCGTCGAAGCGCAGTTGTTCTTTAATCTAAGGTTTGTATAAAAAGACAAGAAGGAGGTTATGTATAGTATGTTAGATATTAAAAGAATAAGAAATGACTTTGATGGAGTAAAAAAACTTATTGAAAAGAGAGGCAAGGGTGACTTTGGACTAGCTGAGGTTGTAAAGTTAGATGAAAAGAGAAGAGAACTTATTGGTGAAGTTGAACATATGAAAAACAGACAGAATACTGTATCTAAGGAGATACCAAAACTGAAAAAAGAAGGTAAGGATGTCTCAGAAATACTTGAAGAGATGAGGGAACTTTCTAATACAATAAAGGATATGGACACTAAAGTAAAAGAAGTAGAAGATGCTATAAGGGAAAAGCTCCTCAACATACCAAATACCCCTCATCCTGACACTCCAGAGGGAGATAGTGATGAAGACAATGTAGAAATCAAAAAATGGGGAAAACCTACAAAGTTTAACTTTGAAAGCAAGGCTCACTGGGACATAGGAATAGAGCTTGGTATTTTAGACTTTGATAGGGCATCAAAGATAACTGGCTCAAGATTTGCAGTCTACAAGGGATTAGGAGCTAAGCTTGAGAGAGCTTTAATCAACTTTATGCTGGACCTTCATACTAAGGAGCATAAATATAATGAAGTAATACCTCCATTTATGGTAAACAAGGACAGCATGATAGGAACAGGACAGCTTCCTAAGTTTGAAGAAGATATGTTCCATATACCGAGCAAGGATTATTACTTGATTCCCACAGCAGAAGTTCCTCTTACGAATCTTTATATGAATGAGATATTGGAAGGAGAGCAGCTCCCTATTTATCATACTGCATATACTCCATGTTTTAGAAAAGAAGCAGGATCTGCCGGAAGGGATACAAGAGGGCTTATAAGACTTCATCAATTTAACAAAGTAGAGCTCGTTAAATTTGCAAGGCCGGAAGAATCATATGAGGAGCTTAAAAGTCTTTTAGCAGCTGCTGAAGAGGTTTTAAAGAGACTTGAGCTACCCTATAGAGTTGTAAGACTTTGTGGAGGAGATTTAGGTTTTAGTGCAGCCATGACCTATGATATAGAAGTATGGATGCCTAGCTATGGTAGATATCTTGAAATATCTTCCTGTAGTAATTTTGAAGATTATCAGGCTAGAAGAGCAAACATAAGATTTAGACCGGAACCTAAGGGTAAGGTTGAATATGTACACACTCTAAATGGTTCAGGACTTGCAGTTGGAAGGACATTTTCAGCTATTCTTGAAAATTATCAACAGGAGGATGGATCAGTTATAATACCTGAAGTTCTTAGACCTTATATGGGTGGGATAGAAAAGATAACTAAGTAACATAATAAGGACCGGATAGCTATCCGGTCTTTATTATATACTTTTTTTATGTTAATATTTATTTAATAAAATATAAATGAGATATCTAACATTAATGATTAATTCTGGAGTTGCCTATATGAGAATAGAGCAGAGGGACTGATTAAGGTGAACAAAAAATTAAAACCGGCTTTACTTATAATCATGGCATTTTTATTAATATTGACTTCCTGTGGCATAAAGGACAAAAGGAACGAAAAATCCCTAGAAAAAAGTGAGAATAGACAGGAGTATAGGATCCAAGGAAATTTAAATCAATATAATATTAACGTAGAATTTAATCTTGAAGACAAAATTCTAAAGGGGAATCAGGAAACGGTATATGTAAATAATGAAAAAATTTCTATCGACAAGATATATTTTCACCTTTATCCCAATGCTTTTAAAGATAGGGAGACAGTTCCATTTCTCTTTAATGATTTTAGAAGGGCATATTGGAAGGGTTTTGAAGAAGGTTATATAGACATAGAAAACTTGTATGTAGATGGAGAAAAGGTAGTATATAGCATAGGTGGACGAGGCGATACTATATTGGAAGTGATGCTTCCTAAGGCAGTAGAGCCTGGAGAGCAGGTAACTATAAATATGGAGTATAAGATAAAACTACCTCCGGTGGCTGAGAGATTTGGCTATGGCAAGGATACCTATAACTTTGGAAATTGGTATCCTGTAGTTTCGGTTTATGATGAAGATAGATGGAATCTTGACCCTTACTATGCCATAGGGGATCCTTTTTACAGCGATGTAAGCAATTATAAAGTAGCTATAAGAGCTCCAAAGGATGTAGTAATTGCTTCATCGGGAAAAATTATATCCAATAAAGTTATCGGTGACGTTAGAGAATGGGAGATAGAAGCTGAAAATATGAGGGACTTTGCCTGGGTAGCCAGCAAAGATTTTCAAAAGGTGGAAAAGTTTGTTGATGGAGTTCTTTTGAAAATGTATTTTATTAAGGGAAAAGCAGATAAAGACATAATTAAAGAGGCACTAGATTTTTCAGAAAAATCTTTTAAGACCTTTAATAAAGTATTCGGTAAATATCCATATAAGGAATATTCAGTAGTGCAAACTAGTTTTCCAAGTGGGATGGAGTATCCCGGCATAGTATTTATAGGTAAAGAGTACTATAATAAAAATTATAAAAGTTTTTTAGAAACCCTAATTGTACATGAAACGGCTCACCAGTGGTGGTATGCAGTAGTTGGCAATGATCAGATAGATGAATCTTGGCTTGATGAAAGCTTTGCATCATATTCAGAAGTAATATACTACAGGGAAAACTATGGGGAACAAACTGCACAGGAATATCATAAATTTGAAAATGAAGAGAGATATTATGAATTAGTAGATTCTTTAAAAGATAAAAGAGTTTTGAAAACCTTAAAAGAATTTAAAGACTGGGATGATTATAGTTTATTGGTCTATAATAAAGGAGCAATATTTCTGGATAAGCTTAGAGAAAGATACGGAATAGACCTTTTTTATGATATGTTAAGTACCTATTATGATAGATATAAATTCAAAATAGCTACTACTAAAGACTTTTTAAAGGTATGCGAGGAAGTAACTGGAGAAGAACTTGATGATTACTTCAAAGAGTGGCTAAGATAATAATAAATTATAAGAGACGAGGAGGTAATGTTTTGGAAATAAAAATAGATAAAAAGGTAAAGAAATACTTGGAAAAGAAAGGCAAGGACGTTTTAAGGATTGATGTAAGCGAGGCAGGATGTTGAGTTAAGATGTCTACTCCATACGTGTCTATGGAATATCCTAAAAATCCTGATGCTTACAAAGAGTTTAATATTGATGGAATAAAGGTATTTATGGATAAGCATGCAAGGGTCAAGAATAAATATGTTACAATTACATTATCGAATTTTATATTATTTAAAACCATAGAAGTAAATGGATTACAGATTACATCTTAACAGGTCACAGTTGACGGGTTATAGGAGTTAAAAATTAAGAGTTGAGAATTGATCATATGGCTTATGGCTAATAACTGACAGCTAACAGCTTACGATAAAAAAATGACACCTAAACCCAGTACTTAGTAAACAGCAACTAAATTTTACAAAATATTACCATATGTAGAATAATTTTATATTTGCATTTAAGTTAATTTTGTGTTAATATATAATTTGCTAGCAGTTCTAGAAGTCTTTATATCAAGTGCACCTGTAGCTCAGCAGGATAGAGCAGCGGTTTCCTAAACCGCGTGTCGGAGGTTCGAGTCCTCTCAGGTGCACCAACTTATTCTAAAAGGTGTAAGATAATGGAAAAAATTATGAGGGAGGCCCTGCTGGAAGCAAGGAAGGCCTTTGAGCTTGGAGAGATACCTATAGGAGCAGTTATTGTCAAAGATGGCGAAATTATTGCCAGAGGACATAATCTCAGAGAAACCTCTAAGGATCCCACTGCCCATGCTGAAATATTGGCTATTAGAAGGGCAGCAGAGGTTTTAGGAGGATGGAGGTTGACAGACTGTGATTTATATGTTACAATAGAACCCTGTGCTATGTGTGCAGGAGCTATAGTAATGGCTAGAATCAGAAAACTCATCATTGGCTCGATGGATTCGAAGGGAGGAGCAGCAGGGTCATTATATAATATTGTAGATGACAAGCGGCTCAATCATAGGGTAGAAGTTGAGTATGATGTGCTAAGAAATGAATGTTCAGGTATTATTAAGGAATTTTTTAAAAAACTTAGAAAGAGAAACAAATAATATGGAGAGATGTCCGAGTTGGCTAAGGGGCACGCCTGGAAAGCGTGTAAGGCCGAAAGGCCCCGCGGGTTCGAGTCCCGCTCTCTCCGCCAGTAAAAAGTTTATAAAGTTTGTCGTGCTAGACGGGGAGGTAGCGGTGCCCTGTAACCTGCAATCCGCTATAGCAGGGTCGAATTCCTATTTGAGGCATTTTGTTTTAGGGTCAGCCCTAAATAAGTGGTGAGGATAATTGGGTCCTACGCAACGGGAACTTATGAACCCCGCCAGGTCCGGAAGGAAGCAACGGTAAGTAAGCCCTCTCGTGTGCCGTAGGGGTGCCTGGTTTGAGCTAACTGTTTAGGTAACGCCTGGGTCGAAATGTCGAGGATAGGTGCACGACTATACATAAAAGATATAAAAACATGTGGATTTGTCCACATGTTTTATTTTTGTCTAGGAGTTCAAACATTAAAAAAAATGTAGGTATAAAAAAAAGTAAATTCAAGGGATGCAAGAAATTACAAACTTTTACCAGTTAAATATTAAAAAGGCTAACAGCTAAATGCTGACCGCTCATGGCAAAAAGGTGACAGGTGACGGGTTACAGGAAAGACCCTAAAGAACGACCTTCATATGCTACCAACTACGAACTACTAACTACGAACTAACAAATGCGTCGCTAGACGCTTTTGTTCTGTTAAATTTATTTGCATAAATAAAAAATCATATATTAAATGCAGGAAAAACTTGGATTCTATCGAATATTTCAATATATAAAATAAAAGTGTCTTTCTTTTAACCCCTACCTTTTGGAGGCCTATCTATGTTCTTTAAAAAAAGCTTTAGAAATCAACTGATTACTATATTTTTATCAGCAGTATTTATACCATTAATTATTTTAGGTGCCTTGGTTTACAATGATATCTATCGATACTTGTTAGTTCGACACAATGAAAACACCTTAGAGAGTGTTTTGAACGATACGAGCTTAGTCAATTCCTGGTTTGAAGCCAGAGTAAAACTTTTAAAATCTATAGGGGATGCATTTGACTATGGGATAATTAACTTAGATGATAGTGACGCCATCAATGGATATTTAAAAGAGCAAAAAAACAATAACGGAAAAGAGTTTATCAATATTTACATATGTAAAATCAATGGCGTAACCTACGATGCAAATTCTTGGGCTAAAGATCATGGCAGTGTGGATTTTAGATCGAGACCTTGGTACATCGGTGCCTATAAAAATGATGGTCTTTATCTAACAGAACCATATAAGGATTTAGTTACCGGAAAAGATGTTATAACATTATCGATTCCAGTAAAAAATAAAAAAGGAGAATTTCTTGGAGTTTTGGGAGTGGATTATTATTTTGACAAATTGATAAACGAAATAAGAAGTATAAATATGGGTGAAGAAACCTTTCATATGATTCTAAGTAATAAAGGTAATACAGTATACAATGACAGTGAGATTAGAGATATTGACTATAAAGCCTTTAAAAAGCAACAGGGAAGATTAGTAGAAGTAAAGCATAGAAACAAGAGGCTCATAGGAGCATATACAGAGCTAAGCAGCATAAACTTTGGAATTATTACCTTTGAAGAGATAAACACCTATTACGCACAGATAAATAGATTTATCACATCTTTTGTTTTAATATCCCTAGTAGCGGCTGTCTTAGTTTTTTTTGGAATTGTATACATATCAAACAAAGTTACTCATCCCGTTATAGATCTAAAAAATGGAGTAAGTAGAATATTAGATGGAGACCTTGACGTTCAATTACCTGCAGCTAATAACGATGATTTTAGGGAGCTTACGTTATCCTTTAATTTAATGGCAAGAAATTTAAAGGATAACTATGAAAACTTGACAAAGCAATCAAAGGACCTATTTGAGCAAAATGAACTGTTGCAGGAGTTAAATACAGAGCTTGAGGCCTCCTTTAATCAACTGGAGGCAACAACTCAGCAACTAAATTATTCTGAAAGCAAATACAGAAATCTTATAAAAAATATTTCTGATCTAATATGGGTTATAGATACAGAGGGCAAGATTACATATATAAATGATTCGATAAAAGACATATTGGGCTATGAAAAAGAAGAGGTTCTAGGAAAACATATTTCTGAAATTATGTGTCCGCTACACCACTATGTAGATGGCGGTAATATAGTAGAGGAATTCAACAAATTTGACTTTAAAGATCGTGATTTATGGTTTTTAAAGGCAGACGGTATTAATAGAGTAATCATTGACGCAAATATAAACAGGATATTTAGTGACGGAAAACTAGTATCCGTTCAGGGAATAGGTAGGGATATTACAGAAAAGAGAATGCTCGAAGAAACTATTATGAGAACAAATAAAAAACTTTCAATATTGAATGAAATAAGCTATTTTTTGACTGATAAAATAAAAATGGACGAACTACTTAAGACGATAGTGAACAAGATACATGAACTTTTAAGGATAGAGATTTGTAGTGTAAGATTACTAAAGGGTGAAAAATTAGAACTCAAGGCAATTTCTGGAGAATTGAAAGAATATATGAAAAAAGATCCTATAAATATACACAAGGATCTTATAGGTAAAGCTGTTAAAAGCAAAGAGATGATTGTTCTGAGAGATGTTAAGGAAACTGGTGAGTATACGAGGGAGTCGAGATTATATAGGAAAATTAAAACATTGAAAACTTTAATATTTATTCCTCTTATACTTAACGACAGAGTTACAGGGGTTTTAACGGTAGGGTCTATAAAGAAAATCAATGAAGATGATATAAGTATATTAAAGTCTCTTTCAAACTATGCTTCCGTTGCCCTGGAAAAGGCAAGGCTTTATGAAAACCTTAAGGAATCATATTTCAAGACTATAAAGGCATTGGCGACTGCCGTAGAGGCAAAGGATGCGTATACAGAGGGACATTCTGTAAGAGTTGCAAAATACTCTACTCTCATAGCCTATCATATGGGATTGGGAGAAGATAAAATTGAAGAAATAAATATTGCAGGTATACTCCATGATATAGGTAAGATAGGAATAAATGATGTAATACTTAGTAAACCTGGAAGATTGACTAAAGAAGAATATTCTGTGGTAACAAATCATCCTACAATAGGAAAACGAATACTAAACCATATAGGATTATCTAAGAGTATTTTAGACGGAGTTTTCCTCCATCATAAGAGATTTGATTTAACGGGATATCCCGAGGATATATCTGTTGACGGCCTACCTTTGGAGGCAAGAATAATCGGCGTTGCAGATGCCTTTGATGCCATGACAACCAACAGATCCTATAGCAGTGCCAAGAACATAGATGAAGCTATGGAGGAGCTTATATGGTTTAAGGGAAGTCAGTTCTGTCCTGAAATAGTTGACATAATGGAATATATATATATAAATCATAGAAATGAATTAGAAGACATATTAAACTCATCAGAGACTCAGGTTATTGGATGGGAAGGAAGACAGCTATCTTAAACTGTCTTCTTTTTTATGATATAATTAAATGATATAAAAAAAAAGGTGATGAAACAGATGGCATATACTGCATTATATAGAAAATGGCGGCCAAAAGTTTTTGAAGAGGTAGTGGGACAAAGACATATTACAATGACACTTAAAAACCAAATTAAAAGTGATAATATTGCCCACGCATATCTTTTTTGCGGGACAAGGGGTACAGGGAAGACCTCAACTGCTAAAATTTTTGCAAGGGCAATAAATTGTCTTGCCCCACAGGATTATAATCCATGCAATCAGTGTGAAGTATGTGAAGGAATAATTAATGAAAGCATAATGGATGTAGTTGAAATAGATGCTGCATCCAACAATGGCGTAGATAATATAAGGGAACTTAGGGAAAATGTTAAATATCCTCCTTCAAAGTCTAGGTACAAGGTATATATCATAGATGAGGTCCATATGTTATCTCAAGGCGCTTTTAATGCACTTTTAAAGACACTTGAGGAACCACCCGATTATGTGATTTTTATACTTGCTACTACGGAGCCCCATAAAATACCATCAACTATCCATTCAAGATGTCAAAGATTTGATTTTAAGAGAGTAGGATATGATGATATTTTTATCAGACTCAAATATATCTGTAAGGAGATGGAGATAGAAGTAGAAGATAGTGCATTAAGGCTTATAATTAGAAACTCCGACGGTGCAGTAAGGGATGCCTTGAGTATACTAGATCAGTGCATATCCTTTTCAGATGGCAGACTGACATATGATAAGGCAGTAGAAACCCTTGGACTGGTTACTGATGAATTTTTATTTAGCCTTACTGATGCAATCTATAAAGAGGATTCAAAAACTGCTATGAAGCTGATTGATGAGCTTATAAGCAGTGGAAAGGATATAAATCAATTTGTGAAGGATTTTATTAATCATTTCAGAAATTTGATGATGACCAAAATGGCTCAGAATCTTGAAGATATAATAGATACATCTATAGAAAACATAAAGAGACTAAAAAAACAGGGAGAGAATTTTGAAATAAACACTATAATTAGAGCTATAAATATATTATCCCAGACTGAAAGTGAGATAAAATGGTCAAGTCAGCCCAGGGTTTTACTGGAACTGGCAATTGTTAAAATGATTAGACCAAGGCTTGATGATTCCTATGAGGGACTTTTAGACAGAATAGGAAAACTGGAAAAAAAGCTTGAAAATTTAAAACATGAAGATTTTAAAACAAATACTCCTGTTCAAAGGGAAAAAACAAAATTTGAGGAAAAAAAATTAGAGCAAACCAAAACAGAAGAAACAAATGAGTTAATTAAAGAGGATAGAAATGACAGCATAGAAAAAAGGCCAGCAAAGACCGAAGCAAAATATCAAAGCAATTTAGATTTTAACCAAATAAAAAACAAATGGAACCAAATTTTAAATGAAGTAAAGAAAAGAAAGGTGGCAGCTCATGCGGTTCTGATGGAAGGACAGCCTGTGACTATAGAAGAAAACAGACTTATAATTTCCTTTGGGGATAGATTTTGGTTCCATAAAGATGCTACAAGCAAAAAAAATAATAGTGAACTTATTGAACAGACAATATATGAGATTACGGGGCAAAAAGTTAGACTAAGATGTGTAATGGAAGATGAAATAGAAGACTTTGATAGAGATGAGGATAAAATGGCTGCTTCTTCTCAAATAGAAGAAGAGATTAAGGCAGTCAAGGAGTTCTTTTCCGATTTTGAAGATAAATTAGAGATACTGGAATAAAAATGTTATAATAAAAAAGAATAAATGTAATGAAATGAATGGAGGTATTATTGTGGGAAGAAGAAAGATGCCCGGCATGCCCGGAAATATGAATAATATGTTAAAGCAAGTACAAAAGATGCAAAAACAAATGGAAAAGGTTCAGGCAGAAATAGAAGAAAAGGAAGTAGAAGCAACTGCTGGAGGAGGAGCCATTACCGTTAAGGTTAACGGTAAAAGAGAGCTATTAGATATAGAAATTAAGCCTGAAGTAGTAGACCCAGACGATGTGGAAATGCTTCAAGATCTCATAGTAGCTGCAGTTAATGAGGCTATGAGAAAGGCTGAGGAAATGGCTTCTAAAGAAATGGGCAAGATTACCGGAGGAATGAATATACCAGGATTATTTTAACAATTGGCGAGTCTTATGACTCGCCTTAAATAGTAATAGGAGGTGTAAAAATGGCTAATTTCGTAGCACCTGTAGCAAAACTAATAGAAGAGCTTTCTAAGCTTCCCGGAATAGGCAGAAAAACCGCCCAAAGATTGGCTTTTCATATATTAAATACTAGAGAGGACGAGGCATTAAATTTGGCTGAAGCCATAATTCAAGCTAAAAGGAAAATCAAATATTGTTCTATATGTGCTAATATTACAGATATAGATCCGTGCAGCATCTGTAGCAGTCCCAAGAAGGATAGAAGTGTCATTTGTGTGGTAGAAGACCCTAGAGATGTTGCTGCTATGGAAAGAACCAGAGAATATAATGGACTGTATCACGTTCTTCATGGTGCGATTTCGCCCATGGAAGGAATAGGACCTGAGGATATAAAAATAAAGGAACTTCTAGCAAGACTTCAGGACGATGAGATAAAGGAAATAATTTTAGCTACTAATCCCAATATTGAAGGAGAAGCGACATCGATGTATATTTCAAAGCTGGTAAAGCCTATGGGAATAAAGGTAACGAGAATAGCCCATGGCATACCTGTAGGAGGAGATTTAGAGTATGCAGACGAAGTAACTCTTTCAAAGGCTTTAGAAGGAAGACGGGAGCTGTAATAAACTTAACAAGTTGTCTACATCAAATAAACTTCTTTCATTTTGCAAATGCCTGAAGTGAAGTAAATAAAGTAGTGTTAGGAAACATGGTTTATTAGGGAGAAGAAAAGCCCAGTAGGCCATGTTTTTTGTTTAGAAGATTGATAGAAATAAGGAACAAGGAATAAGGCTTAAACTCAGTAATATCAACGGATTAGAAGATTAAATGGAAAAGAAAATGGAATGAAAAATGGACAAAATCCCCCCTTAATCCTTCCCCCTTAACCCTTTTCTCTAAAAGCACTTTATTTTCATTTTTTGCCCCAAAAATTTAGGAATGAAAGGACTTTAGAAAGTAAGGAAGGAAAGGAGTTTGTTTGGATTACATATAGTTAGGATTAAGGAAAAAGGGGTAAGGAAAATAGGAAAAAAATTTGAGGGAATTTAGGCGGTAATTAGTTGTTGTAAAAGTAAAATAAAGTAGTTTTATAAAAAGGGATTAGGAATAAGGGGAAGTATTGGGAGTGCTGGTTTTAAGACACTTTTTAAGGCTTAGGCTAAAGGGAAATAAAGGAAATTTATGAAAGGACATTATTTACTTTTACTATATAACATAGGGCTTTTTTTCTGTTTTCAAAAATGATATGGCGAAAAATTATAGAAACAGAAAAGTACTTTCACGACAGGAAAGTAGTTACAAAAAGAAAATAAAGTCCTTAGATTAAGGTTTTACCCACATTTCTTGATACAAGAATGAGGATATAGTATATAGAATACAAGGAAAATGGGGATAAAAGGGAAAACAAATTAGGACATTATTTGTTTTTTGTAAGAACATAGCATGTTTTTTCTGTTTCCAAAAATAATATGGCAGAAATAATTTAGAAACAGAAAAGTTCTTTCATAAATAGTAAAGTTCTATTAAAATGATAATAAAGTTATACTAATTTTACCCAAATATAATCGGCTATTTTAAAATTATCTATGTATTATGAAACAAAGATAATTTATAATTAGTGGAGGTGAAATATGCGTATAAAAACAATTAGGATTAATTGGTCTTATCCAGTATTATATGCAAATATTTTTTCTTCTAATAAAATAAATGAGAAAGGAATATATTATTTATCAAGAAAATTTGGAGGTAAAGAAACCTTATTATATATTGGAAAAACAAATAACAGTTTTTATAATCGCTTATATTCCCATAAAGATTGGCTAAATGAATATAGAGGAAAAGTATTTGTTAGGCTTGGTATAATTGTTTCGCCAAAAACTTATGATGACAGTATAATAACAGATGTGGAAAGTGCGTTGATATATGAAATGAAACCATTTGAAAATACCGATAAAGTTAATGGCTATCACTATCTTACTGAGTGCAAAATTGTAAACACAGGATATAAAGGGTTATTGCCACCCGTTATTTCTATGCGGTATCAAATCTAAATTAATTAATGAGAGGGAAAAATTAACACAATTTAGAGTTATGAGTAGTCATGTTTTTTATATATTGCGAAGGTTATTTTATTAGTATTGGGGAGGATACAAATATGAAAGTTTTAATAATTTATTCGTCTATACATCATGGTAATACTGAAAAAGTAGCAAGAATAATGGCTACATCTATTAATGCTGATATAATAGAAACAAAAAATTTAAAAATAGATATATTAGACGAATATGATTTAATAGGTTTTGGTTCGGGGATATACCATGGTAAGTTTCATAAAAATATACTTAACTTAATTGATAAATTACCTAGATTAAATAATAAAAAAGCCTTTATTTTTTCTACAAGTGGATTGGGAAAAACAAAATATAATGTTCCAATTGTAAAAGAGTTAAAGAAACACAATTTTGAAATTATAGGGAGTTTTGCATGTAAGGGGTATGATACCTTTGGATTTTGGGGATTATTTGGGGGAATTGCTAAAGGCAGACCAAATGATAAGGATTTTCAGAATGCAAAAAATTTTGCTGAAAGACTTGTATCTTCGTAATATTTATATGTTACGTATCAGTAGAAAGATGCGAACATTAGGTTATTAATATAATAGGAGGTTACTATGTGGGAATACAAAACTGAGATAGTTAATACACTTTTTGACACTAAACGTTCTCTAAAAGAGAAATGCGATGCTATTCTTAACAAATACGCCAATGAGGGTTGGGAATTTGTTAATATTCAATGTACGGATATAGGTGGTTGTATGAAGATATTTGTATTTAAAAGAGAAAAGAAGTAAGTATAAATTATAAGCATAATATGAAAAACATTAATTCATCATTTTCTTATTATGTGCACTAATTGGAGGATTATCATGTTCGAATATATAAAATTGCAAAGAACAATGTGTTTTGGGACTTGTCCTGTTTATAGTGTAACAGCAGATAACGATGGCAATGTAAATTATTATGGAGAAATGTTTGTGTATAAGAGCGGGGAGCATTACTGGAAAATATCAAAGAAAAAAGTAAAACAGTTAAATGCTTTAATTGAAGACTTTGGTTTCAAGTCTTTTATATATGAGCCAGGGGATGAGTTCATTACCGACCAGCCTTCTTGCATTACCACAGTGAAACATTCTGATGGTAAAACTAAAGAAATTGACCACTATTACGGACATATTTTTATAGATAATAGTCTGACAGCATTTGAAAAGAAGATAGAGAGAATAATAGGCACTAAAAAATTTGTAAATCCAAAACTGTACATATATCAGGTGGAAGAGAAATTTCCAGAGTCGCCAATTAAGTACATAGTTGTTTCTGCTTCAGAAAAAGAAGCAATAGATTTAGTAGAAAAAGAGTATATAAAATGTGAACCAATAGAATGGCAGGTACAGAAGATAGGGATTGCTGCAGATGTTTATTATGAACCTGTATTCATTATGAAAAATATTAAGGAGTCATAGTATGCCAACAAAACCTAAAATAAGGATAAAAGATAATAGCGAGTTAAGAGAGCAAATTGATGAATATATGAAAGGGTAGGCCATAGGTCTAATAAGTTCAAACTACATATATACCATAACGTTTGAACGGGAATGGCAACTTAATGAGTTGAAGAAATTTTTGTAGGGTGATTTATTTGATGAAAAAGTACTTTGTACATTTTGAGATATCAGTATATTTAATGGATTAGGTATTGACTATCACCTTGGGGGTTAGCCTATGATAATTACGAGGTGATAAGAATGTTTATTAAAGATGTTTGTAAAGAATGTAAATTGACTAAGAAAGCGGTTGAATATTATGAGCAGCAGGGATTGATTTCTCCAGCGGTTGAGGATAATGGTTATAGAAATTATAGCAATGAAGATATTTTTGTGTTAAAAGAAATTGGAGTTTTAAGAAAATTAGGTATTAGCATTGCTGATATCAGGAATATTCTTGAAAGCACCAATAAAGCCGCTGCTCTGGCGAAGTGCAAATATAAGATGGATTTAGAAGTTGAAAAAGCAATGGCTAAGAAAGAATGTCTAGAACAGTTGATGGATGATTATAATATTGACCAAGCAGTTACCTATATTGAAGAAAACATTGAGAAGCATTTCACAATTAAAGAGAAACTGCTGCAAGCATTTCCAGGAGATTATGGGATGTATCTATGCATACATTTTGGACAGTTTCTTAATGGGAAAGTTGATACTGAGAAAAAAGAAGAGTCATATAATAAAATTGTTAATTACTTGGATACGGTTTCAAAAATAGAATTTCCGAAAGAACTAGAAGAATATTTACTGCAAGGTCTTGGACAGTTGGAACAGGTAGATATGCAGAGAATAAATTCATCTATAATAGATGCAGTAAATAATATAGATATATATTTAAAAGAAAATAAAGAAGATATTGAGAAATATTTGGAATATAGAAATTCAGATAAATTCAAAAAATCACCAACATATAAAATGCAGCAATTATTATTGCGGTTTCAGCAAGAGAGCGGCTATTATGAAACATTTATTGAGAATTTAAAAATATTGAGTGACTCATATAGAGATTATTTTGGAAAACTCCAGGTTACAAATAAAACATTTATAGATAAATATCCTCAGGTTAACAATATTTATAATTTGTTATAAATAAGAAATAATTGCAGGTAAAGGTACTGAAAAGTATTAGTTTTAAATGCTGTTAGAGGAATGAGGAATGATATCGTGTCAAATATCAAGCAAAATACAATCCGAATTATATTATTTTTTGTTTTAGGAATCTTTTCTGGATTTCTGGCAAAATACGTTGATACCATACCCTCTAATGATGCGATTGGGATTTTTATTAATATAATTGGTAATATAACTTCCAGAATCGGAATATGGGTTTTTGCGGCTACTATTATTGCTGCTTGGAGCAGAACGCCCAGAGCAGGGGCAATGCATGTTTTTGCTTTTTTTGCTGCAATGCTGCTCACTTACTATATCTATTCTATGAAATTGTTTGGTTTTTTTCCACTACACTATTTTGTTCGTTGGGGATTAATTGCCTTAGCATCTCCACTGGCTGCCTATGTTGTCTGGTTTAGCAGGGGAAGTGGATGGGTTGCAGCACTGTGTGCTGCTCTTCCTGTTGGGTTGTTGGCTTCTAAAGGATACAACTTTCTTTATACGTTTTCTCCAGTTTCAGGATTTGATTTGATTGCTGCTATCATACTGTTTTGCATTTTACCCAAAAATAAATATCAATATTTAAAGGTATTGATATTTACAATATTAACATCAGTATTACTCAGTAAATTTGATGTGTTGTCCTATATAATTGGCGGATTATAAAAGAAGAATGCAATGTATAAAAATTAATAAAAACAAAGGAACTTGAAAGGAATAAATATTATGATGAAGACCGTTTGTTTGCAAGACTGGGTACTTAAAATAGATGTTGAAAAAACAAAAGAATACTATGACAGTATAACATTTGAAGAAGGCTGTGACTGTGATTACTGTAGAAATTATATAAAGAATTGTAAAACTTTTTCGCAAGAAGTGCTGGACTTTTATACAATGTTAGGAATTGACCCTCAAAAAGAAGGGGAATTTAGGGAGTTTGAAACGGATACTGATGAGCATTTATATATGGGATTCTATCATTTGGTAGGAGAAATCATTAAAAAGCCTAGTAAGAAAGCAAAAAAATGGGATGATTTAAATATTATAAGAGTTGATAATATGAAGTTTACATTCACTGATGAATTAGACCTTGTACCAGAAGATTTTCCAAAGCCAGTCATTCAACTGGAATTTGAAGTTGTGCTGCCGTGGCTGCTGGAATAAAAATGCATATATAAAAATCAATATATATGAAGTATATTTTAAGATTGAACTTATTATATACTGATGACACAAATTAAAGTTTTTATATAAAAATATGAAATTAAAAATTAGTGCTTTATAAAGGGAGCGTATTGGATTGAAAAGACTTAAAAAATCGGGGATAATGCTTGTTATTATTTTAGTTTTATCAAGTGTGTGCATAATTATTTCAATGAGTAAATTTAACACACCGAATTTTATTAAGAGTGGAATGGGAATTGCTAAAATAATGTTAACTGATGCAGAAATTGTACAAATTCAACAGTATCCACAAGTTTATTTGGCTAAACCAGATAATGCACAGCAGACATTGATTAATTTTATGGAGCAGAGAGGATATAAATATTTAGAGGATGAACGAATGGCTTCTATATTAGTATTTGGAAATGAAACATCTAAAAATTATATTGAGTTTTCTGTTAATGGTTATTACTCAAAATGGGTATTTAGGGAGTGGTAAAAAATATAAGTACTAACAGAAATTTTATTGAAATAAATTAGATATTCATTACAAATAAAGTTCATAATGTGATGATATTACTTATAGTCGTAGCATTAATTTGTTATACTACATCATTGATTTATTGTATAAAAATGGATTTAAGTAGAGGTGATACCGTGGCAAAACATGAGTTTGGAATAATAGATTTTTTTGAAGAAAACAAATGGTATAGTGATTATGAACCTGAAAAATATAATTGTATTTCTGTCAACGATGATTTAATAGAAGAATTAATTATAAAGTATAATGAAGAATTAATGGCAATAAAAACATATTTTCAGGTTACAACCCAGGCAGGAAATGGTCTGGATTATTCTGGGATAACGATTATCCCACCAGAATCCCTCAAACAATTTAGAGATGTTATTGTAAAGGCAAATAATCGCTTCAAGGCAAAAGAATTTCAACTTCTCACCGAGAAAATAACTGAGGCTATAAGAAAAAACAAGTATTTAATTCACTACGGAATATAGCAATAATATCCCAAGTGACGATTAGGAATGACTAATTGATTAATGAGAGTTGACATATATTAAAAAAGACATTAGTCATTAGGAACTAAAACATCAATTGAAAGGCGTTTAATTGTTGATAATAACAGATTAAAGGGAACTCAATACGGGTTCTCTGTTTATTGCTCAGGGTTTGCGAATAATATCAAAATCACAGATAGTAATAGAATGGGCGTTAACTTTTTTGAGTGTAATACTCATAATTCAAGAATTCAATAATAGATTCCCTTATAGATTTCATGGAGATAGACTTAATTTTGCTTGTTAAAATAGCAGTTTTATCTGATATACAAGTTAAAAATTTAACTAAGAAATCCTGGCTAGTCTGACAAAGTTGCAATACAAAATCTTTAGGGATATGTAAAATTTCAGTATCTGATTTTGCTATCACACTCATGGGATAATAAGGATACTTTGAAAACAATAGATTGCCTCCTATGCTGTCTCCGATTTTAAATTCTGCAACAGTTAATACATTTCCCTTTTCATCAATCTTTTGAACAAATACCTGGCCTTTTAAAATAATATCCCAGTAATTGCATTTCTCACTTTCAAAATGGATAATGCTGCCTTTATTGTATTTAGAGATAATATAATTATGCGTTTTAAAAAGATTAAGCAGTTCTTCAGCAGAAAATCCATCAAATAACTCTGTTAGTCTTAAAATACATAGATAATCTTTTATATTCATAAATACCACCTTTTTTGAAATTAGTTACCGTGGTAACTGTATGTCGCTGTGATTTATTATAATATAGATTTAAACATAATGAAAGGAGAGTTTTTATGCTGGAGAAAAAATATGTATACAGTCTTACAGATGACAAAATAATTGAAAGGATTGTGGATGATGAGAATATTCACCTAAATCATATGGTTCTTACAAAAGGAACAAATCTTCCTGAACACTATTCTAATTCCAACGTCTATATGATAATTGTACGGGGGAAAATGACTTTGCAGTTAAATGAACAAGAACCACATCATTACACCAAGGGAGATATTATTAATATCCCATACAAAACAAAAATGAATGTCCATAATCAAGACGAAGAAGTATTGGAATTCTTTGTGGTAAAATC
>JAALLP010000103.1_pt1 | contig 33536 bp, 29 predicted proteins | sample 7245951 | NCBI WGS metagenome assembly JAALLP01 (sample SAMN13049199, study PRJNA578106) | oil field metagenome | isolation source: filtered produced water from oil reservoir B6 | place: USA:offshore Texas | collected 2016
GGAGCCGGGAGTTATGTGCCGGGTTTTGCGACATTGTTTGGCCGGGTGGGTGGGTGCATATGTAATTTTAATTTGCCGGTTTTACGTTGTGCCGGGTAAAAATAGATAGGCGTACTACATCAATGTGCTAATTGTCGATGATTCGCTTTTTTCACGCCCTCGCAGTAAAGCTGTGGAATTGCTTACTAACGTGCATGACCATACAACCGGTAAATTTGTCCGTGGATTTCGCATGCTCACATTAGGTTGGTCTGACGGTAATACATTCGTCCCACTTTGCTTCTCTTTGCTTAGTTCCCACAAAAAAAGCAATCGTTACGTGCCTTTCCATCAACCATCATCAAAGTACGGAAAATAGGAATGCAAGTCATTTGTATGCTCAAATCGATGCATAAAGTGTATTATGGCTACAACGGACAAAGGCTGAACTTAAATGCCCTCTACAAAGCGGTTTGCAAGAGGCGTGGTAGAGCCAAAATTCTGGCTTCCGTCATCGTAACGCTGGGAACGGATGAACAGGGCAATGAAGTTAAAGGTAAAATCGTATTTGTCCGGGATCGCAACCAACGGAAAGATTGGTTGGCGCTCCTGTCCACCGATATTGATCTTACGGACGAAGAGATCATTCGCATCTACGGAAAACGTTGAGATATTGAAGTTTTTTTCAAAATGACGAAATCATACTTGCGGCTTGCCAAAGAATTCCAGGGCCGCTCCTATGACATGATGTTTGCACATACCAGCATTGTTTTTACTCGATACCTGCTTCTTGCCTGGGTATCCCGAGAGAATGAAGACCCGCGCAGTTTAGGACATTTATTTTACAGTTGCTGTGATGAATTGGAGGACATTAAGTTTGCTTCAGCTATTCTGCTTATCATAGAACTTTTAAAATCGGTTGTGCAGGAAGTTCTCATTCTTACTGAGGAGAAGTTTAATGAGCTTTTCGACAAGTTTTTATCCAGTTTACCTAGCCATATCAAGGGTTTGTTAGGTATTTCGGTATGCGAAAGTTGAGTATAATATAATAACCAGTGGCTTCTGCCACTTAGCAACAAAGATTCGCCATGCTTCCATAAATTCCTCCTTACTTAATTTAAGAATATTTACAGCCTTTATCTCCCGGCCCAATTGCTTAAGGCTTCCAACCGCCGTTACCTGGAATTTATCTCAGCATTTGATGAGAAACTGCGTCCGCCACGGCGATTACCATTGCCGCCAGGGGTATTTCCTCACCCTTTAAGCCGTCCGGATAGCCGGAACCGTCCCACCGCTCATCTTCCCGCCCGGAATCTCCCGGCCATGGGGTTATTGACTGAAGGCTTTTTACTGTCACTCAAGCCTGAACCGGCCCATCAACTCTTTCATTTGAGCAGCGACTTTGTTCAGTTCGGCAGCCGAAGCCGAAACCTCTTCCACGGCAGCTGTTTGCTCTTCGATGCCGGCGGCCGTATTCTGCACTGCCCCGGCCATCTGCCCGGCAGCGGCAGCCACGTCCCGCGCCTTCCGGCTCACGTCCTGCACCAGCCCGATGACGGCAATCAACGACTGGCTCACTTCCTGTACCACCAGGCAGCCCCGGGCTGTTTTTTCCCTGCCGCCTTCCATATCTTTAGCTGCCCGGGCCGATTGTTGCTGTACTTCGCTGATAATCAGGTTTATTTCTTTAGCCGACTGGGCAGAGTTTTCGGCCAGCTTGCGCACTTCCTCCGCCACGACGGCAAACCCTTTCCCGGCGTCCCCGGCCCGGGCCGCTTCAATGGCGGCGTTTAACGCCAGCAGGTTGGTCTGGTCGGCAATACCGTCGATTGTATCCACAAACTGCCCTATTTTTTCGATGGCCTGGTTCAACGCACTGACAGATGCGGCTACCTGTTCCGCCGACTGATCTATTTCCCGCATCGTACTTACAACGCTGTCGATGTTTTCCCGGCCCTGGCCGGCCTGCCGTTCTGCTTCTGCCAGTTGGCTTGAAACCTCTTTTATGTTCTGGACCACGTTATCGACCGTGGGAAGTCTGGTCCGTCTGCGCGGCCAGCGCCCCGGCGGTGTTCGATACCTGTGTGCCCGCCCGGGCAATGCCTTGAATCAATTCCCGCAACTGCTGGCGCATCTGTTCAAAGGACCGGGCCAGGCGGCCTATTTCATCGTTGGTGCGAACCGCCACTGCCGCCGTCAGGTCTCCCTGCGCCAGCCGGCCGGCTGCGTCAACCATGTGGTTTACCGGCCGGACGATGCTTCTGGAAAAGAGGAGCGCCAGGAAAAAGGCCGCGGCCAGGCACCCGGTCAGAGAAAGGCCGACCGTCAGGACGGCCTGCCTGACTTTAGCCCGGGTCTCCTGTTTGATTTTAGCAATTTCCCTGTCGATGTCGTCAATATACATGCCGGTGCCGATTACCCAGTTCCACGGCCCGTACAACTTCACATATGAAAATTTGGGATATCCCACTGTGGGATCCTCGCCGGGCTTGGGCCAGTAGTATTGGACAAAGCCCTCGCCCTTTTCGGCGCAGACCCGGTTCATTTCTACGAAGAGCCTGGCCGGCTTGACATTTCTCTTGATTGTATCGTTATTTTTGGCATAGATCTGCCCGTCGTAGAACAGGGACTGTATGCTGGAAAAGTCTTCTTCTGTGGACAAATCCTTACCTTTCATTTCCGGCTTCAGGGGGTGCATCACCATCAGCGGCCGCTCGCCTGCCGAGTGAATCCAGAAATAGCCCTCCCCGTTGTCGTAGCGCATGGCGCCGAGGCGTTTCAACGCCCGCTGCTGCGCGTCTTCCGGGGTTAGTTCACCGCTTTTGACCCGGTCGTGGTATTCTCCCATAAGTGCATGCGCAGTATCTACAAGAGTTTTTAGCTTGCTCTGGCGTTCGGCATACATCTGGCCGCGGATTTCCTCCACGCCGCTTTCGCCGAACCGGGTAATTTGCCATACGCTCAGGCAGCCGACGATGAGTGCGGCAACGACAAGAAGGCCGGCGACCAGGAAAATCAATTTACTCTACATGCTCTTAAAACCACTGAAACGTTGGAACATTACAAACACACATCCCTTCTGGAAAACTTCTTCAAAACTTTTAGCCTGCGCCCGGTTTTCGCCACTGATTACTTTGGACAACCTCATCTTTCAGCGCTACGAAACAGCGCAAAAGTTCCAGCGATGCCCCGGCCAGCCCTTCGGCAGCATATACTTTCGGGTAAATTCGGGTGCTGTCGGCTCGTGGCGGTATGGTCATGAAAGTTGCTGCCCGGCCGGCGGCGAGGGCTCCTCTTGAACGGACTCCGTCCCTCCCGCCGTGTCGATCCCTTGACCGTCAACACACCCGGTTACAAAGAGCCAGGCCAGCTGCGGGTCGAACTGCCGGCCCGCTTCTTTTTGGATTACCTCTATGGCTTCCTGGCGCGTCCTGGCCCGGCGGTAGGGGCGGTTGGTGGTCATGGCGTCAAAACTGTCGGCAAGGGCGATAATGCGGGCGCCCAGGGGGATTGCCCCGCCGGCCAGGCCGTCGGGGTAGCCTTGCCCGTCGTAGCGCTCGTGGTGGTGCCGGATCAGGGGCACTATTTCTTCTAAGGATTTGATCTGCCGCACGATGCCGGCGCCGGTAACCGGATGACGCCGGCACAGCTCCTTCTCCGCGGCGCTCAGCGGCCCGGGTTTGTTCAGGATTTCTTCCGGGACGTCCACTTTCCCCAGGTCATGCAGGAAGGCGGCCACTTTGATTTTTTTCACCTCCTCCGGGGCCAGCCCCGCCGCCTGGGCCAGGGCAGTGGCGTAATGGGCCACCTTTTCGGAATGGCCGTAGGTATAGCGGTCCTTGTTGTTGACCATGGCCAGGAGCCCGCCGATGCTGTACAACAAGTCCCGCTCGCCCGGCCAGTCCGACTCCAGTTCCTTGAAGGCTGAAAACCAGACTTCCACCCTGTTTTTGGCATTGCGCTTGGCGTTGTACATCGCTTCGTCGGCCTGCCTGATCAGCTCGGCAGCGCCGGCGGCGTCACCGGGGAAACAGGCCACCCCGGCCGAGACGGTGATCCTGCCGCCGGGCATGGCCTCTAGATAAGGAAAGGGGTACTCCGCGATGGCCCGGCGCAGGCGCTCTCCCACTTCCACCGCCACCGCCTGGTCCGCGCCGGGCAGGATTACGGCGAACTCGTCCCCGCCGTAGCGCCCCACGATGTCCGCCTGGCGTACATTCTTTTCCAGCAGGCGGGCCAGTTTTTTGAGCAGTTCGTCCCCCGCCGGGTGGCCGAACCGGTCGTTGTAGTCTTTGAAGTTGTCCACGTCCATCATCAAGAAGGCCACCCGGCCGCCCTGTTCGCCTGCCCGCGCTACTTCGCGGTCCAGCACCTGTTTCAGGTAAGAGTGGTTGTAGAGCATGGTCAGGCTGTCCCGCACGGCCAGCCTCTGCAATATGGCCAACTCCTGTAGTTTTTCTTCCACCAGCTTGCGCTCGGTGATGTCCCTGATGATCAGCATGACGCCGTGCAGCCTGCCCTTTTCATCGCGCAGCTGCAGGCAGTCGGTGAGCAGGGTGTAGCGCCAGCCGTCGGCGGTGACGTAGCTTTTCTCTATATTGCAGGCGTCCTCACCGGCGGCCAGGACTGCAGCCACCGGGTAGCTGAAGGCCACCTCGCCCGGCTGCTGCCGGCCGGTAAAGACAGCCTCAAAGGGCAGCCCCAGCACTGCTTCGCGCTTGCAGCCGAAGATCTGTTCCGCCACCCGGTTGACCAGGTGGATGCGGCCGTCGCGGCGCACCACGATCACGGCGTTCCTGGTGTTCAAAAGGATGAGCCGGTAGATGAGGTTTTCCATGACCAGCCTGCGGTTTACCAGGAAGCCGAGGGCAATGCCGGCCTGGCTGGTTATGGCGAGGGCGTCCGCCAGGCGCATCCCCTGCAGCTCATCGGCCCGTTCAAGCATTTCCTCGATCAGGGTTACCGCGCCGCTCTGCCGGGCCACGCGGGCCGCTCCGGCAGTGTCCCCCTGCTCTACCAGGGGAATGATCTCTTTCTCACAAAGTTCGGCGTACTTTTGCTGCCGGGCTAGGATTTCCTCCACCAGGGGTTTTCGCGCCGGGCGGACGACCTGCCGCAGCTGCTCCATTTCCTGCCGGCTGAGGCCGGCGTAACGGTGGAACTCTTCCAGGTAGGCGGGTTCGCGGTAGAGCATGTAACCTTTGATGGCGTACGACTGCCTGAGCACGTAGTCGTGCAGCCGGCCTGCCGCGGCTACTTTGTCCACCGTGACGGGTATCTGGTTTAGCTTTACCGCCACCTGGGCGACCTGGAACAGCACAAAGCCGGCCAGCAGGGTAAAAATTAAAACCAAGCCGGCAATTAGGGCCTTATTACCTGTGCGCGGGCTCATGCGCACCACCTCCGGCAAACCTGCTGCAGGTATAAAAAAACATTCCTGCCATTATATACCACAGGCAGGAATGTTAAAACCTTTTTGCCGGTCAGGATTAATCTGGAAGGACAGGAAAAGTTACCCCCCCCCGAAAATATGTTCGTAAATGCTTTCATTTCCACTGCCCCCAATTTTTTGGAATCATGAAGGGAGTATTCGTTATTTTTGGAATCATGAGGGTAGCATTTCGTTATGCTCGTGATAATTCCTTCCTGAAATCAACGGGTAAATGAAACTTCTTGTTGATGTTGTCAACTCAGCTGTCCTCCTTGCCGTAAAAATCTTTAATTCAGGAAGAAAGATTGGTATGCGGGGGTGACCAGTCCCCGCATACCATTTCAAAATAGAGGAGACACTTGACGGGCACTGCGGGTCTGAGCAACCGCAGCGCCGGTTTAGGGAGGTCAAAAGCCCTGCCGGGGAAGCTTTAGTTGGATAACAGCTATTCTCATAACAACCTTCTTAATCTGAAAAAAAATACACGAGGAGCCCCCGCTTCATACGGAGCTATACCTTCGTGGTATAAATCATGGAGGTACGCCATAAGGTGCAAGTTGGTCCAGCAGATCAAACATGGCTTCCGTGGTCTTTTTCATGCTTTCTCTTCTCAACTTGTAGCCGTTTGTACGTTTGTCGATTGAGGGGTTTACCCCGTTGAGGCGGTTTTTTCATTCTCAGAGCTCAGCAGTGAAAATGATAGCGGCAAGAAAGTGTTGCCGTCAGACCAACCCAGGGTAAGCAGCCGGAAACCACGCATAAACTTCTTTTCGGTATGGTCAAACACTCTGGCAAGCAACTCTACGGCCTTGCTTCTGTTTCGGCTGAATAGAGAATCATCGAATATAAGCACCTTGACTCTTTCAGCGGATGTCAGGATTGAGACAGAATCCTTGATAAACAGGGAGCTCAAAGAGTTTAAGAACTTCCGCCAGTTATAGCTGGAGTGGTTTTTAGCAATTTTATTTTACCAAAAGTTAGGGGTATTTTTGTTGTTTTAGCCGAAAAATGTCATGTAAATCAAGGTTTTAAGTCACTTTTTTATCTGAGAAAGTTGAGTTCAATATCTTTTAGCCCCGCCGCGTATTCATTGTAAATTTCCAGTTCCACTGTTTCTTCAGCAAAACGACCCTGGAAAGGTGCATCTTCTTTAGTTTTATACGAGCTGTGAATTACTCCTATTGCCGTTAACTCCAAATAATCGCCTCCAATAAAAAAGCCACAAAAAACCTCCTTCCCAACCTTCGGGCTGGAAAAAGGCCTTCGTGGCTTAAGTGTTAATATCCATGATAAAATTTCCAGACAAGAAATATTATAACAATATTTTTGGCATATGTAAATAAATTTCTGTCCAGAGCAGTTCGCTTTGTAACATCCCTCACCGGGATACACGGGGTGGTCAGGGACGTAGCCTTAATACTGATTGCTGCGGGACTGTTAGTGGTGCTCCTGGCCACAGCGGTCAGCGTGTTACTGTCCGCAACCATCACCGGGCCGGTGGAGAAAATTACCAGGGTGGCTGAGGAAATGGCCGCAGGCCGGTTTAGTACCCGGGCTGCCAAAAAATATGATGACGAAGTGGGTAAGCTGGCCGATACGTTAAATTACATGGCGGAAGAAATAGTACGTTACGATCAATTGAAAAACCAGTTTATTGCGTCCATCTCCCACGAGCTGCGCACTCCGTTAACATCCATTAAAGGATGGACGGTAACCCTCAGGGCCGGGGGGTTGAAAAATATGGATGAAATAAATGACGGACTGAGCATTATTGAAAGAGAGAGCGACAGGCTGACCCTGCTGGTTGATGAACTGCTGGATTTCTCCAGGCTGTCTGCGGAAAAAATTACGCTGCAGCTGGATACGATTCACCTGCAGGAACTGCTGGACTCCATCGTAAAACAATTGAATCCCAGAGCCCGGCGGCAGAGAATTAACCTGGTATGCGAAACTGCACAGGATTTACCGGTGGTTACGGCTGATCCCAACAGGTTGAAACAAGTCTTCATCAATCTGCTGGATAATGCTTTTAAATTTACCCCTCCCGGGGGAACTGTCAGGGTTAGCGCTCGGGCTGGGGAGGATCAGGTCCAAATAAAGGTAGCCGATACCGGAAACGGTATCCCTCACGCAGAGCTGCCCAAAGTGAAACAGAAATTTTACAAGGGAACATCGTCAGCAGGTAGCGGAATTGGTCTGTCCATTTGTGATGAAATCATAATGCTTCTAATCGATCAAATCCAGAATCGATTCAGGCCCTGAGTTATAACCCTTATAAAGGAAAGTTCTTCAATTTTCTTTTGCTCCAGGGTGCACCCCCAGTGGGTTTCACCAGCGACTAAGAGACGATAATTACAAAAGCTGCAAAAAGTGTGGGTAACTTGCTCCTGTATCATGTCCTTTGCTTTTATCAGTGCCATGACCGGGATTTCACCCCTTTCCAATTTTAATTTATCCACCTCGAAAGTGGATTTGCGACAGCTTCGCGCTTTTAGCCATTTTACCATTGTCTCCTCTTTATTGTCCATGGAAATGAATCTGACAACTCACCCGCAGGTCCTGACCTGCCCCATACCCATGGTGGTTTTATAACCCACCCCGGCATAAAAAGCGTACTCCGCCAGCATGTGCAGCACCTTTACCGTAATATCATCTTTCTAGCGCCGCACACCAAAACTGCAAGTTCCGGTGAAACCCGCCTGCTTGTCAACGTAACTCATGTGTAACAGGTAAGCTTCTCTTTTTTAGCAATTATAATTTTTGAATCCAGTGTATCACCGATCTTTGACAGCGGGTAACCGGTAAAACCAGGGGCGTTTATTACTTTCTTTATTGAAAAATATTCTTCCAATAATTGCATATATTCCTCAAAAAAGATATCTCCCTCAAAACTATATACCTTATCACCCTTTTTTACACCTTCAAAAGTCGTTAAATTCCATTCTATATCCAGTAAAATATTCTTCACTCCTTCGTCTTTACAATAAAAACAATGTTTATTTATAAAAATCCCTTCCTCATTTAAGCTTTCATATATTTTGGGAACAAGTTTCGGGTTCTTTCCGCCGGGATTGGAGGCAAAAAAGATGATATCATATTCGTTACCCAGGTCATTTTGAAAAAAGTTTCCACAAATAACCTCCACTCTGCCCGCATTATATTTTTCGATATATTTTGTTATAGGTTCTTAAATACATTATGTTGTGCCCAGGGGGAACCGGTTCGTAAATATAGATTGCTGATTTCTGCATTTTTATAAAACCCGTTATCTTTCGTAATGAAGCCCAACATCTCTAAACTTTTACAAATGTTACCGGTAAGATTAAAATCTGCCCCCAGTGCACGGGATAAACTGCTTATTGTTTGTGGAGCAGCTAATTGATCAAATATACCAATTTCCACTGCAGCAAGGAGAATACAATATTTTTTAAAACTTTCAGCGCAATTGTGTAAAATATCGTATAAAGGCTTAACGTCAATACGCGGTTCTTCGCTGAAAATATCTTCATTTAAAGCTATTTTTTTCACACCCTTTCTGCGGTCAATCATATGCGGCTTCCTTTATACAGGCTTGCGCGCTGCAAACACAAACCGGTCTGCCGTATCCTCGTAAAAGATATCTACAAAACCGGCCTTTTCCAACATGGTTTTTAATTCGGCTGCCGTGGGCAGCAGGTCATTGGCCACCGGCTCCCCTATGCTGCGGTGCGTCTCGTTAATGTGCTCCCGGCTGCCGGCGTGACATATCACCAGGCGCCCGCCGGCCCGCAGCACCCGCTTCATTTCGGATAGAGAAGCGAGTATATCTGGGAAATGCGGCAGGGCGCCGTTGCAGAACACCTGGTCAAAACTTTCGTCCCCAAAGGGCATATCCATTACATCGGCCACCTGAAAAAGGGCATTGGACCCGAAATTCTTGGCCCGGGCCTGTTTCACCATCTCCGGGGCAAAGTCTATTCCTGTCACCTCGCCGTCTTCTCCCACGGCCTCAAGTAAAATGGGGGTTAAAATTCCGGTCCCGCAGGCCACGTCCAAGACCGTCGTTCCCTTTTTTACACCGCACTTCTCTACTATTTCCCGGAGCCTTTCAACCACCTCCGGCCCCATAATTTCATCCCATTTAACCGCCATTTGATTAAAATAATCTTTCAGGAGCACAGGCTTCAACCTCCGTTTCTGATTTCATACGCTTAACTTTGCGCTTGGGCGAAAAGGCATTGACCACCAGGAAAATAAGGGTGGAAAGCACTACAATAACCGCCCCGCTGGGAAGATTAAAGAGATAGGAAACGGCCAGGCCCGCCCAGCAGGAAAATACTCCTAATATGGCGGCCAGTAAAAACAACCGTTTCAAGTTATAGGTCAATTGATAAGCAGCAGCCGCGGGGTTGAGAATGAGACTGAATATCAATAAACCGCCAATCGGCCGCAGGGTCGCCGTCACGGTCATTCCCGTTAAAAACAGCAGGGCGTAGAAAATCCAGGATGCGGGCAGGCCCACCGACAGTGCAATCTCGCGATTAAAGATAATTGCCTGCACCTCTTTATAAAACAAGACTACCGTACCTGCCACCAAAACTGCCGTCACCACGAGGATTTTCAAATCAAGTTCATTGACGGTCAGGATACTTCCCCACATCAGTTCCAGGGCCTGCGTCTTGGGCCCGGGTATTATGCCCATAAACAGAAAGGAAAGCCCGAGCATCATTGAAAAAACAATTCCCAGCGACGCGTCGGGATTAAATTCTCCCCTGTCGGCCAGGGGACCGATGACTGCCGCCGCGGCCAGGCTGAATATAAAAGCTCCGGTTAAGGGATCAAAGCCGGTAAAGACGGCGATAATGGCTCCGGCAAAGGCGGCGTGGGAAATGGAAACACCAATGAAGGATAACTGCATGCTTATGACCAGCACTCCCACCACGGAGCAGGCAATTCCCCCCAAAAGCCCGGCCAGCAACGCGTGCTGCATAAACTCATAGCCCAATATTTCCATGATTGTGACCTCCCCGACAGCAGAGCAGGCTGTCCCCGTAAACGGCCCGTAAATTGGCATCCGAAAGAACATCCCCCGGAAAACCCGTCGCTGCAACCCGGCCGTTTTTCAGCAAAACCACGCGGTCACAGATATTAAAAGTCTCCCGGGGATCATGAGTTACCAACAGGGTCGTCAGGCCGTGTTTCCGGTGTACATGTTCAACAAGGTGAAGTATTTCCCGCTGTGACCGCCAGTCCAGGGATGTGGTAGGCTCATCCAGTAACAGAATGCGCGGCTCTTGAGCCAGCGCCCGGGCAATGGCCACCCTTTGCTGCTCACCTCCCGATAAATGCCCGAACGGCCTGCCCGCCAGGTGTGACATTTGCACCATTTCCAAAAGCCGGTCCACTTTTTCCCAATCCTGTTTACCCGGGCGCCTCCACAACCCGAGGCGCCCGTAACGCCCCATCATAACAGCCTCGCGTACATTAACCGGCACTCGCGGGTCCACGGAACCTCCCTGGGGTACATACCCGATCATCTTTCGCAGCCGGGCCACCCCGGGACTGAGGCGAAAGTCCCGCCCGCGCGGCCCGGCCTTCATCAGGTAGCCCAGCACTCTTGCTTCACCGCGCACCAAACAGCCCAGGCCGTTTACCACCGTGAGAACAGTAGTCTTGCCGGCCCCGTTGGGGCCGGCAATCCCTATCATTTCCCCCTTTTTTATCTCCAGGGAGACCCCTTGCAGCGCCACATCTTCGCGATAAGAAACAGCTACATCCCGCAGAGAAACGGCCACATTAGACATCGTGTACCTCCGTTATTTCTCAAGTGTCTCCAGAATCAGGTCAACATTTTTAGTAACAGCACCGGCCCAGTTACCGGTACCGGGAAATCCACCCGGAAAATTACTCAAGGTCACTTGCCGGGCACCGATTTCCCTGGCTATATTCACCCCGGCCTTTTCCCCGCTCTGCAAGTTGTCGATTACCAGGGTTACGCCCTTCTCGCGCCCCAGGTTAATTAAATCTTCCATCTCCTTGGGCGAAATATCCTCGGCACGCCCGAATGTTCCCGCGATATCCAGTCCCGCCCATTTCGCAAACCCGGCCTGGTATTCATTAACCAGAACTTTTACCTTACCGGCTCCGGCCTCTTCCAGTCTCCTCTTTTGCTCTTGACCGACACGCTCCACTTCATCTTTCAGATTCGCTGCAGCCGCTTTATAGGTTTCAGCATTCTCCGGGTCGGCTTCTACCAAAGCAGCCACAATTTTATCGATGGCTGTAACCTGTACCGGAGGAACCATCCAGTTCCCCTGTACGGTAAGGGGAACTTTTTTCAGTTTCTCGTTCGCGGCGGATTTAATCATATCATCACTGAACTTCTCCCCCTGCCAGTTATGCAGCATAAACAGCCTGGCATCAGCCAGCACCTGTATATCACGCGGCTTGACGTCAAAGTGTCCCGGGCACGAAGCGGGAGGAATAATGTTTGCCACTTCCACCCTGTCCCCGCCCACGGCCTCGACTATATCCGCTATAAGTGAGGTTGTGGTAACTACTTTTAGCTTTTCAACCCCGGAACCTTCAGGTTCCGCCGCCGTTTGGCCGCCGCCATTCCCTGCGCAGCCCGCAGCCGCCAGGATCATAGCAAGCACCAGCAATCCCAATAAGCCTGTGAAAATATTTTTCTTCATCTCTGCGCCGCCTCCTAAAATAAATAATCAAATAGTTATACTGCCCCCGCGCACATTGCACAGAGGGTTTTACCTCCTACACGGTAAGCGCACACCCTCAAAAATTCCTCACCACAGTTATCACAGCGGGTGAAGCGAAACGAAAAACCTGCGGGCATGTAATCCGGCTCCACTTTTTGTACATCAAACAACTCCCCGGAAGATGCATTCAAAATATACTCCATAAGGCCGGCCTGGTCATTATAAAACCGCGGCGGCACTCCGGGGTCATGCAATATCTTGCAGACTTCCCCGTCACAGCGCGCTCCCGCGCACCCCCGCTTGGGCTGCACCCCGATAAAGACATTGCCGGTGATAATTCCCGGAATCACCAGTTCCCCATCATGAAGCCCAAATGAAAGTTTCTGTACCCCGGAAAGCTCCCGCGCCGCATCCGGGTCGCCCCAAGCGGCCACCACCTTCTCCCGGGCCTCCCGGGGCAGCGCCTCAAACCACTCCCGGTATTTTTCCAGCGGCACGGTAGCTGCCGCCCCGCCCTTGGCTATAATCTCGTCAATGGTGGTCCAGCGAAAGTCAGGGAGCGCCTTGCGTTTCATGATTTCTTCCACCAGTTCCTGCCCGTCTTCCGGGACCCAGTCTAAGCGGTAACCTTGGGCCTTCATCTGCTTAAGAATACGCGCCACGCTCTCCAGGCTGTCCAGCCCAAAGGCCGTTCCCACCGTAGCCTCCACGCTCTTACAGGGGGAATTGAGGAGAACAAAAGCTACCTTCTTTTCGGCATTGGGTTTGTGCCGCAGCTCTACCCACCGCAAAATCCGGTCAACCAGGTACCGTACCTGCGATTCAATTGGCTTGGCCGGTGCAAAGTCCCCGCCGTGCTCGGCCGCGCTGACCAAAACCGGCTCGACCAGACCGTCAAATTCCGGTAACGTAATACTGATAATTACCTGGGGCAGGTTTAACCCCTCCGGGTCAGCCAGCCACTCCTCCTCTGTCCGGCGCGCGGCATGGATCATTTTCAAAACCGGAACGTTAAGTTCCTGAAGCACATCCGTGGCCGGCACCTGGTTCAGCGCCACGGCCTGGCGCTGCGTCTTCAGGAAAAAGGCGCTATAAGCCAATAATACCTCGACCACGGCCTGGTTATCGCGGGTAAAGAACTGCCGAATGACATCATCGTTTTTTACCTGCCCGAACCAGCCGTCGCTGAATACCGGGATTACCCCGGCCCCCCGGCGCTCAATTTCCTCAATAATGGCATCGTAAGCGGCCAGGTTTTCCTCGACCCAGAAAACCCGGGGGAACAAAAGCCCGGTTAGCGGCCGGCGCTCCCCGTACCAGGCCAGGTATTCCTCAAGAGAAGTGTAATACCGGCCGGCCCGCGGGTGGTAGATACCTGCCCAGGGAAGTTCCTGCGGCGGCTGGGCCTGTCCTGCTTGGTGTTTCCCGGCAAGCTCCCCAAGCCAGAAGAAAAACTGCTTTAGGTTTTCCTTTCCACCGTATAAGTGGTAGTCAATGGCACGCTGTGCCACATCAGGAGGTACCGCTCCCATCGCCGCAGCCTCCGGCGTAACCGGTACCACCGGTTTAGCAAGCTCTTCTTTAAGCTTCTCAAAAAGTTCTCCGAGCGCCTTAAACTCGGGTGGAAAGCTAAAGAAGACCGCATCAGCCTCCTCCCGCGCAAACCTCAGCCACTCCAGCGGCGGCAGCGGTATCCCTGCTGCTGCCGGCTGGCAGTAGCGCAGGTCAACCGGTAGGCCTGCGTCATTAAGTTCCGCCACTGCCTGCGTGTATACCCGCCCCACCGTACTCGGCCCGTAAATAACTCGAAAACCGGCGATTATTAGCTTCCTGGTTACCATTGCCAATATTCTTCACCTCGCATAACTTTCCAAAACAGTCTATAACATTCAAAACCATAAACAATATCAAAATTTCAGATATCCTTTTTCATAACACTGGTTTACCTGGCGAAACTGGGCCATATACAGGCGGTCAAATTTTTCATGGTGCATAAACGGGTACTTACCTTTGAAAAAGAAGAATATGTATCATGGTAAATAAAAAAACCATGAAAGCAAAACCCCACTCTCACTCCCGGTGAAGTTTTAACCTTCATGGTTTTGATGTTTATAATGGTTGGTATCTTATTTAAAAAAGTGAATTATATTGATCTTTGTAGCAGGAATTTATATTTTATAGTTGAATAATTATGTTAATGAAAAAGATGGTAATTAGAACCGACTTCTGTCTCACCGGTTATATAACAAAGAAAAAACCTGGCGCATGGGGCCAGGGCAGAACAAATAACCCCATGCGCCGGTCGAAAGAAGGATATTTCTACTACCGGCGCCTCTAAAACCGGTAATAGAAACTTTAAGGAGGTCAAAGGCCCTGCCAAGGTTTAGGCCTTTACCAACATGAATGCCATGAAAGTATATACCTGCTCCCTGCAGGAAAAAATACCTTCATGGCACATTTTTTTCACTTTTTGACCCCTGCTTTAAACATATTCACCTTTTAAGGTCGTTAGTACCCTGAGAAAATAACAAAAACCATGAGGACTAACTCCACTTCCTGTGAAGCTATAACCTTCATGGTTAATTAATTCTTTAAAATATAAGCACCTAAAATCCCCAACCATCTTCAGAGTCAAAAAAAGGTTCTTACTTTTAGTAATCTTATACTATGATTCTGATTCCTGTCAATGGTTATTTTGAAAATTTTTAGCCCTTTAAGCACTTTTAAGCACATTAAGTGAATTAAAAATCGCTGGTGACCATAGGTTACAGGCCTTAACACGAAAGTTAACTATCTTGAAGATGAAGTCTTTTAACAAGGTTATGCATCTTCCACCGAAATGATTCCGACCTCAGTTCGGCAGCCAGGTGGCAAGCCACCTGGTGGTCAGTCCCGGCGGCTTCCAACGACGGTTCTTCAAGGCGGCACTTTTCCTCCGCAAAAGGACAGCGGGGGTGAAAGCGGCACCCGGAGGGGGGGGTGAGCGGGTCGGGCGGTTCTCCCTTGATAACTACACTACGATCATTCCTTTGCCGCGGGTCGGCCGGCGGAACCGCTGCCAGCAGGGCCCGCGTGTAGGGATGAAGCGCTTTTTTTATCAAGTCCCTGCTCTTGAGTACCTCTACAATCTTGCCCAGGTACATCACCGCCACCCGGTCGCTGATAAAATCCACGGTCGCTAAATCGTGGGAAATAAATATATAGGACAGGCCAAACCTCTTTTTTAGATCTTTCAGCAAGTTTAAAATTTGCGCCTGGATGGAAACATCCAGGCTGGAAACCGGCTCGTCACAAACCACAAGTTCCGGCCGGAGGGCCAGGGCCCGGGCAATATTAATGCGCTGCCGCTGTCCCCCGCTGAACTCGTGAAAATTGGCCAGGGGCTCACCGATAATTGCCCCCACGGTCCGGCGGGGGTTAAGGGAAGAATACGAATCCTGGAAAATTACCTGCATTTTTTTTCGTAATTCCCTCAGCTCCTTACCCGGCAAGCCGGTAAGGTCAGTATTATTAAAGATAACTTTTCCCGCCGTGGGCTCTTCCAACCTTAAAATCAGCCGGCCCAGGGTGCTCTTGCCGCAGCCGCTTTCGCCAACGAGCCCGAGCGTTTCCCCCCTGGCAAGTACAAAAGATACCCCGTCCACCGCCCGCACCTTTCCCTTCTCCCGGGAGAAGATCCCGGACCCCGCCGGGTAATGCTTTACCAGTCCCGTTACTTCAAGAAGGCTCATGTGGGCATCACCTTCGCCGTGCGGCTGTTCGCCGCGTAATGGCAGGCTGCCAGGTGACCGGGAGAAATTGTTTTCAAGGAAGGGAGTCCTTCCCTGCACTTCCTGCTTACCTGCGGACAGCGGGGCGCAAAGGCACAATAACCGGGCAAACCGAGGGAGTCGGGCGGCTGGCCGCGAATAGGCTCGAGCGTTTCGCCTCCCCCGCCGAGGCGCGGGACGGAATGCAGAAGAGCCCTGGTATAGGGATGGCCGGGATTTTCAAAGATATCCAGCACGGGACCGTACTCTACAATGAAACCCGCGTACATAACCGCAACGTCATCAGCCGTTTCGGCAATAACGCCCAGGTCGTGCGTGATAAGAACAATACCGGTATTAAACTCTTTTTTCAGGCGGGTAAGTTCCCCCAAAATCTGGGCCTGTACGGTAACATCCAGGGCGGTGGTAGGTTCGTCGGCAATTAAGACTTTGGGAGTCAAGGAGAGGGCCATGGCAATCATTACCCGCTGCCGCTGCCCCCCGGAAAGCTGGAAGGGATAGCGGCGGTAGAATTTTTCCGGGTGCGGCAGGCCCACCTTGGCCAGGAGCTCCAGCGCCCTCTGGTATGCTTTTTCTTTACTAATTGATTGGTGGGCAAGAATGCTTTCCGTAACCTGTCTGCCCACAGTCAAAACGGGGTTCAGCGAAGTCATCGGGTCCTGGAAAACCATTGAAATCTCTGACCCTCTTACCCGGCGCAGCTGCTCTCCGGAAAGTTTAAGCACGTCATACCCGTTAAGCAAAACCTCCCCGCCGGTAATTTTCCCCGGAGGCTCTATCAATCCCAAAAGGGAAAGGGCCGTGACGCTTTTCCCGCAGCCGCTCTCCCCGACAATACCCAGGGTTTGTCCCGCCTTAACGGAAAAACTAACCCCGTTTACGGCCTTCACCACCCCGTAAGGGGTAGTAAAACGGGTGGTTAGATTGTTTACTTCGAGGACCATCTCACCGGGCATTTCCGTACCTCCATTTTACAAAAAGGGGGACAGTCCCCCTTTTTTTACTTCCTAATAGTCCCTTTCGGGTCCAGGGCGTCGCGCAGGCCGTCTCCCAGCAGGTTGAAGGCCAGAACAACCGTCATGATGGCCAGGCCGGGATAAATCATCAGCTGCGGTGCTACCTGCATGTAAGGCCTGCCGTCGTTGAGCATGGCCCCCCACTCCGGGACGGGCGGCTGGGCCCCCAGGCCCAGAAAGGACAGCCCGGAAATGGCGAGAATGAGGCTGCCCATATCCAGGGTGGCCAGAACAATAACCGGGGAAAGCACATTAGGTAATATGTGGCGAATAACAATGCCGAAATGTGAAGTGCCGCCGGCCCTGGCAGCCAGTGCAAATTCGTTCTCTTTTACGGATAAAACATTGCCGCGGACAACCCGCGCGTACCCGACCCACCATACCGACGCAACGGCAATCATCACGTTCAACAAGCCCGGCCCCAGCATACCGGCAACAACCAGCGCCAGTACAAGGCCCGGGAAAGCAAGCAAAACATCGATTATCCTCATAATCAAGTTATCCACGCGCCCGCCCACGTACCCCGAAACGGTACCGACCGGAATACTGATAACCATTATTGTTACCAAAGCAACGGCAGCCGTGCTCAAAGAAGTCCGGATGCCGTAAATAAGGCGGGAAAGAAGGCAGCGCCCCAGGTGGTCGGTACCCAGGGGGTACTCTGCGGAGGGGGGAGCCAATTTTTGGGCAAGCACCACCTCTTCAGGATCATTGGGCGCCAGGTGCGGCGCCAGAAAACCCACGGCCACCACGGTAACAATGACAGCCAACCCCAGCAGGGCCGGCTTGTCCCCTGTTAACCTTTTTAACGCCGGGCCCCAAAAGCCCTGATTATTCTCTGTATGTCGGCCTGCTTTTTTCTGAACAGGGATTCCGTTCAGAACGCCGCCCTCTTTCCGCAAGCTGCCGTTCATCCCTTAACGCCCCCTTTCCAGGCGAATACGCGGGTCAAGAAATACATAAACAATATCAACCAGTAAGTTGGCTAAAACAAAAACCAGCGCCATGAAAAGCGCATAACCCTGGATAACCGGGTAATCCCGGTTAAAAATGGCATCCACTGCAAACTTGCCCACCCCCGGCCAGGCAAAAATAGTTTCCACGATGACCGTACCCCCCAACAGGTGGCCGGTACTCATACCCAAAAGGGTCACCGCCGGAAGAAGGGCGTTTTTCAGGGCATGCCGCCCTATCACCCATTTCTCTTTCAAGCCCTTGGCCCGGGCCACTTTAATATATTCCTGCCCCAAGACGTCGAGCATACCGGCCCGCAAAACGCGCGTATAAACGGCGGCCATACTGAAACCCAGGGTTATGGCCGGAAGTACCAGGTGACCGGGCCCGCCACGCCCCATTACCGGGAATATATCCCAGACCACGGCAAAAAAGTATATGAGCATAAGCCCCTGCCAAAAATTGGGCATAGAGGCGCCAATGAGGGCGCCAAACCTGCTCAAGTGGTCTATAAATGTATGCCGGTACAAGACAGCCAGGATCCCCGTGGGCAGAGCCAGCAAAACCATGAAAGCCAATGCCGCAAAGGTCAGCTCCATGGTGGCGGGAAAACGGGATAATATCTCTTCAGCTACCGGCATGCCGGTACGAAATGAAGTTCCCAGGTCAAAATGTAGAAGATTCCAGAGCCAGCGCAGGTACTGAACGTAAACCGGGTCATTGAGGCCGAGTTCTTCGCGCAGGGCATCCACAGCTTCACGGGTAGGTTCCACTCCTTCGGATCGAAGGATAATTTCCGCCGGGTCCCCGGGGGCCAGGTTGATAAGCGCAAAAGTGACAATGGAAACCCCCAGCATTACCGGCAGGAGATAAATTAATCGCTTGAGGAGATAGTACTTCACCGTTAGCCACCACCAGGTGTAAAGCCTTAGAGGGCTAGTTATTTGGTTAGATATCCCTTATTTTCTACCCCTTTACAACACAGCGGAGACTGATTACTTTCACTATTTTTAATTCTGTGGCTTTTCCGCAACTATCATAAATACCGGCCCTCGCTGAGCAGCATTTTTAGAAGCATGTTCCAGCATTCCTTGCGCAGCATCTATAGAAAGGGGTTAGCTTGGGGGTAACTAACCCCGTATACGCCGGTCGAAAGGAGGAGATTCCACTGCCGCGCCTCTTAAACCGGCAGCAGAATTTATTTTGGGGAGGTCAAAGGCCTTGCCGAGGTTCAGGCCTACCCAAAATAAAAATGCCATGAATGTACACACCTGCTCCCTGCAGGAAATATACCTTCATGGCATAGTTTCATCATTCATTATGTCGCCTTACAGGTCAATTTGTGCCGCGATAAGTCGCCGGTGGATGGTCCTTTCCATCCTCTCATCTATATTGTTATTCCACATTATTTACCTGATTCCTACTACTTTTTAAATTTTTCTAATAAGTGGTGTAATAAGTGGTGCCAGGCACCACTTATTAATTTTTGATTGGGGTAAAAACTCTATAATTCTACCTTTCTATGCCGTCGCGGGCCTGTACGCCCTGCTCATAGTAATGCTTCACTTCGGTCATTTCAGTCACCAAGTCTGCCGCTTCGATTACTTCGGGAGGACAGTAACGGCCGGTAAATATTACTTCTACGCCATCTGGTTTAGACCTTATTACATCCAGCATTTCTTCGGTAGATATCAGGTTAAAGTAATGGGCTGTATTGATTTCGTCGAAGACAACAATATCATAATCACCGGAAAACATTGCCTTTTTTGCTTTTTCCAAACCTTCACGCGCCATTTGAACGTCCTCTTCATCGGGAGGATTGGTGACATGAATAAAGGTATCTTTTCCGTACTGTTCAATAGTAACATAGGGACTCACCATTTCCGCCGACTTAAGTTCCCCGTAATACTGGCCTTTCATGAATTGACCGATATAGGTCTTTAACCCCCGTCCCATAGCCCGGAAGGCCAGGCCCAATGCTGAAGTAGTTTTACCCTTACAGTTTCCCGTGTAGACCTGAACGTATCCTTTTTTAAGAAGCTCCGTATTCAATTAATTTCCCCCTTAACATTGTTTTTGTTATTTTACTTAATCAAAAGTTCTTTCTTTATATTTCTTCAAAACATTACGGGTTTAGATAAGTAACAAGTGATTTGTTCTTGAAACGCATTAGAATTTGGTAAAAGGACTTCCCCAGTAAAATAGTAAAAATAACATTTCCTACAGCGTGTAACGTATCAAAAGCAAAACTGGCAATATAAGTGGCTGCAAAGGTTTCTAATGTTAAAGGATAAACAAAGCCCACCCAATGCCATATATTCATTATCCAGCCAAATAAATAACCCCAGAATCCACCAAGGAGTAAAAAAGTACGAAATTTAAACCTCTTTTCCCTGCCTGCCAGCAGTGCCGCCGATACCCCGCACATACCCCAGCAAAACATCTGCCAAGGCGTCCACGGTCCCTGTCCTAAAAACATATTAGACACTAAAGCCGCCAGAGCCCCCGTCATAAATCCGGTTTGTGCACCGAAAACATAACCGGTAATCATGACCATAAAAGTGGTGGGCTGAAGACTTATAATGACAGCAAAGGGTATTCTGGAAATAGCGGCCAGTGAAGCCATGGTTGCTACCAGTGCAATTTCCTTTGATGTTACTCCGCTTTTCTCAAACCGCCAGAAAAAAGCCAGCATAGCCAGGCCGATAATAATCGCCGAAAATAAGGCCCAGTTAATGTTATATAGTGGGCTTATGGGAATAATACTTAAAGTCAATAACAAGCCAATAATAATTATTATCGCCCAGTATCCCTGTTTCATCAGTTCACCCTCAATAGCATTCTTAATTGCACAATACTATAAGCACATTGTGCCCTGGTTGCGTTGGCCCGGGCTTTAAAGTTCGGATATAAAAGCCCGTTTTTTTCTGCCAGGCGTACACTTGCCGAATACCAATGTGGCCCTGCTTTAACTTTTTCCTGCCTATCCGGTGGTAAGGCCCTAACCAGCATGGCGGCCAGTTCCGCCCCGGTTATATTACCGTCAGGGTCAAAAATTTTTTCTGATTTCCCATTAACATAACCTTTATTTGCTGCAATTGAGATAACGTTATAGGCCCAATGCTCCTCCGGTACATCTGTAAATTTTTTGGTATCATCACTGCTCATTCCATGGTTGTTTAAACCGTAAACCATAAATTTGGTAAATTCAGCCCTGGTAACTGATTTACCCGGCTTAAAGGTCCCGTCGGGATACCCGCTTAATACTTTTTCATTAACCAATTCCATAATAGAATTATAAGCCCAGTAAGTAGAAGAGAGATCGGAAAAAATACCGGTATCAGAAATTACATTTTTATCCTCATAAGTGGTATGCCCGGTTTTTCCCGCACTGTAATCAATATTTACCGGAAACGGCTTTTTAGCCAATGCCATAATAGAAAAGGCTGTCATCCTGACCGGTGAAGATTTCACATCCGGCTTCCAGTTAAAGAAACCTTCATTACTTTGCAAACTCAAAAGATGAGTAACTGCATTTTTTCCGTCTACAGACCATTTTTCACTTACCGGGTCTTCACCGGCAGCCAATAATCCCTGTAACACCCAGGCATCGGTGGCGCTATTGGAGTCACTGTTCATCCAACCGGTACTAAAACCGCCGTCTTCCTCCTGGTGTTTTTTTAAATAATTCAAGGCGTCTTTTATCGCAGGAGAACTTTGCGGATCCTCTCCCAGTAAAACCAGAGTTTGTATAGCCACTCCCGTATCATCCGCGTCACTGGCTACTCCTTCAGCCCAACCAAATCCGCCATCTTCATTCTGCCGGTTTAATAGCCATTGTTTTGCCGGCTCCTTATTGGGAATATCCTGACCGGTTGATGCAAGTGCCAAAATTGACCACATGTGAGAGTTTATCAATCCCTGCTCCCCTTTATTCACTTGGGCAAATTGCCCGCTATCCTGCTGAAAAGAAGCTATTTCCCCAGCCAGATTCATACCCTTATAAGCCGTACCCTGGTTAGCCGCTGTTAAGGCCAATAAAGTACGGGCATAATCATTGGTAGCCTCCAGAGAATCTTCGCTATTTTTTAAGTAATCCACGGGAGTTTGGCCGTAAGAAGCCCATTTTTCACCGGTAACATCCTCTCCCGCCGCAACGAGAGCCATAATAACCCAGGCAGTTATATCCCGGCTACTATCCTGCCCTTTCTTAGCCGGAAACCCACCATCATCATTTTGAATACTGTGAAGATAATTGATAGCTTTATTGATGCTTTGGCCAGCCTGCTGTTGAGAAAATGAACTTGCCAAGGCGATATTTGTAATAGAAAAAACAAGTAAAAAAGTAATAACATATAACACAAAATTTTTAACTTTCATAGAACTTCCTCCGTTCTTTTTCTGCCCTTCAATTCATATTGCCACCAGATTGTCAATTAACCGGAAAGAACTTGATTTTTATTAAATTCCAATAGCCGGGTCAGTACTTCTTTACCCTGATCCAGGGTTACCACTTCATCAACAATATTATTAAATAACTTGTTGACCTGTGGTGAGTAAAAGGTAGAACCTGAATTACAGTTCCTTCAGCCATTAAAACAATGTCGTCAGCATATTCCGCAGCAAATTCCACATCGTGAGTAATAACTACAATGGCGGTCCCTTCTGCCTGAAGCTCCTTTAGAATATTCCCCAACTCCGCCTTTAACCCGTAATCCAGCCCCCTGGTGGGTTCGTCCAGAAGCAATAATTGAGGCCTGGCTACCAGGACGGAGGCCAGGGCTACACGCTGGCGTTCTCCCGCACTTAAATCCCGGGGATTGACTCCCGCATAGGCAGTTAGCTGCAACCTGTTCAGGATTTCTTCGACGGTTCCGTCGTCGGGCAGACCTAAATTGTTCAAGGTAAAAGCCAGTTCTTCCCGCACAGTGGGTAAGAATAAATAGTCGTTGGGGTCCTGGGACAGGTAACCGACGGTAGAGGCCAGTTCTTCAACGGATAATTTCCTGGTATCTTGGTTTAAAACTTTCACCTGTCCCCTGCCCGGCTTTAAGAGCCCGTTTATATTTTTAAGCAAAGTGGTTTTCCCCACCGCGTTTTCTCCCATGATTACGGTAAAATCACCGGGTTTAATTTTTAGATTTACATTTTTTAATGCCTCTTTACCGTTGGGATAAGTAAACCAAGCATTTTGTATGTCTACCAGGAATTCATCCACGGCTGATCCCGGTACTTTACGTTTTTTTATTAAATGAGCTGATTTCGGGGCGGGAAGCGGGTAACAAGATCTGAGAATCTCCCTTCCTTTTTTGACTGTTAACGGTACCTCCGGGTAGCCCACTCCTGCAAACAATTTGGCCAGCGGAGGAATAAAGGGCGTATTGTTTTTTACCGCCCACCGGGCCACTTTATCCGGGGCACCGTCACATAAAATACGCCCGTTTTCCATAACCAACACCCTGTCGGCCAGGTGAAAACACCTTTCCAGGCGCTGTTCCACCAGGACAACGGTGATACCGTTTTCCTCATTCAGGCGTTTAATCATGGTAAGAATCTCTTCACCGGCTATAGGGTCCAGTTGGGAGGTGGGTTCATCCAATACCAGAATGTCCGGCTGCATGGCCAAAACAGAGGCCAGGGCCACTTTTTGCTTTTGCCCACCTGATAATTCCGGAATGAAACTGTGTAAATAACCGGATAAAGCTAATGCACCGGTAACTTCCATTACCCGGCGTTTCATCAGACTTTTGGACAGGCCCAGGTTTTCCAGCCCGAAAGCTACTTCCTGCTCCACGCTGGTCATTACCAGCTGGCTCTCCGGGTCCTGAAACACCATGCCCACCTGCCGGACAAGGCTACGCCGGTCAAGCCGCCTGACTTCCAGCTCATCAAGATAAACCTTGCCCCCGTATGTTCCACCGTAAAAATCCGGGATCAAACCCGACAGGGCACGGATAAAGGTGGATTTTCCACAGCCGGACCCCCCCACCAGCAAAACAAACTGACCTTCGGGGATGGCGAGATTTATTTGATTCAAGGCCGGTTTTTCCGTATCCGGATAATAATAGGTTAAATCTTCGATTTTAATAACGGCCATTTTTTCCACCCCCAGCTCAATACGGTCGGAACTATTAAAGCTAATACAACAAAAATTGCCGGTTTGAGTTCATCTAAATTAAACTTTTCCAACCGGGGGTAATAATTGTACCCGGACCACCCGTACAGGGCCGCCCAAATCCCGGTAATTAAAGAAACAGCTGCGGCGGAAAGGATCATGTAATCTCTTGGCCTCCATAAATCACGGGAATAATAAGTCCTTTTACCGCTACCATATCCTCTGGCCTGCATTGATTCGGCCACTTGCATGGAGCGCTCCAGGGAAGATAACAAGAGCACATTTATTATGGGTAACCGGTTTTTAATTCGCTCCCACCAGCTACCCGTATCCAGTTTTACTCCTCGGCAGCGCTGTACCTCGGTAATTCTGCGAACATCCCGGACCATAAGGGGAAATAACCGGGTAGAAAGGATTATGGCCAGTACGGACTTGTTGCCGAAACTGCTGAACAACTTTAATACCTTATCAGGATGTACTGTATAGGTATAGAAGCAAAATGCACTAATAATCACCAGTAAACGGACTCCCATTCCGGCCCCGAAACATATAGCTTCCAGGGTTATTCTTATTTTACCCAGTACAGGAACCCGCGGGCCGTAAAGTAATACGGTGGAACCGGCCTGCACCATAACTGCGTTAACGAACATAATTACAATAATCATCCCCAGGCTTATCAACAGGTAAGGCTTCCATTCCCGCAAGTTACCGGAAGCAGCAATAACCATTCCCACTGCCAGAAGCAATCCCAGCAAGTAAACGGGATGAGAAAACACCAGTGATAAAAGGATGATTACCGAAATATAGACCACGGACGTAAGGGGATGAAGTTTGTGGATCAAGTTATTTTTTTCCCGGTAAGCAAGCATTTGTTTCATCCTGTTTCCTTTAATTTTTTTACTGCAGCGGCAGTCTGATTATTTCTCCTCCTGCAATTGCCGCGTTATACATCCCTGAGATTTTCCCGGGGCTATTAACCAGCACCTCCACAGCCTGCTGCAAGCCTTCCCGGCCGGTGCCCACAACGAGCCACAGCGGGCTATCGTCTCCGCTACCCTCACCGGTGGCCGCTATGACACCGGCACTTTTGTCAATTTTATGGACGACCTGCCCCCTGTAATCCAGCAGCTCCACCCCGTCACCGGTAAAATGTACGGAGGTACCGTTTTTCCTGTACGCCTTATTTAAACCATTGAACCATTCAATTTGACTTAATTGGCTCCACTCTCCTATTACAATGGTTGGGCCCTGCCTGTCTTGAAGCAGTTGGTTATCTAAATTTTTAATGCTGACGGAAGCCACCCCTTTAGCTTTTAATGCTTTTTGCAAATTACCGGCCAGAGCCCTGTCATCTTCAGAACTCAAGATGACTGTAGGCTTGGCCTTTTCCCTGTACCCGTGCAAGAAGGGCTCCGGATAACAACCGATAACCGCGGGAAACATGGACATTCTCTGCCACCCGTGGTAATCCCACCAGATAACATCACCCGGCTGCGGGTAATAGTCCAGTACCCCTACATCGGCAAATATTCCGTTAACGTAATAAAGCCAAGCCTTTTGCTCGCCACCGAAACCTCCGGATTTGGACTCTATCCCGTTGATACTTTCAATAAAAGAGCCGCCGTGGGAGGTAGTTATTCGGGTAGTTCTTTCGAGAACGTCAAATACAGACCAATCTTTTTTCAGAACTACCTTTTTGTTTAATATGGAATTGTTTCCAAAGTCTCTGGTTACCCATAAAGTTACCTTATCTAATTTATCTCCGGCCGGTTCCGGTTGAACTTGTTCCTTGGAAACCTGAATTTTGTTTGTATCCTTATTTGCCTCTGAAAGATCTGTTTTCTTCCCCGGTATCTCATTTTTTGTCTCTTGTGAACCGGTTGTTTTGACAACATCCTTATCTTTATTATCCTTATTAACTTCATTACCGTCCGGGGCAGCTTGCTTTTCTTCTTCGCCTGTTACCGCTACCTTATCCGGAGTATTCTTTTCTGATTGTGACTCAACCCTGACAGTATCAGGGGCAGCATTAACCGGCTCATCACCGGTCCCCTTGCCTGCACAAGCAGACAGGGTTAACAATATCAAAAGGGTACAACATAATAAAAAACTATATCTTTTCATACTACTTGCCTCTCCCCCCCCCATTTCAAAATAAGCACTACTTGCCGCCTCATAATATAATGAGCCGGCAAGTAGTAAATAATTAACACTTAATACACTATTTCTACTGTCTTAGTTGAAGGTAACCATGTTACATCAGCGCCAAAAGACTCTGCAACATAGCGAACCGGTACAAAGCTGCGTCCATTTATAATAGTTGCCGGCGTATCTAATCCAGGAACGGTTTTCCCGATAACCAAGCACAACTTCGTATCCTCAAATGCCATTTCTACCGTTTTGGTTTCTCCTATCCACTCTACACCGGCACCTAAACATTCGCTGACAAATCTTAAAGGAACCATGGTACGGCCGTTTATGATAGTGGGAGGAACGTCAATCCGCCTTACTTCACCGTTAACATCAGTTTCCAGCTTATTAATTACCAGACTTATTTTTACCCGGTTTTTGGTTTTCAGAACCCCGTAATAACTAAACCTGTCTGTATAGAAGGTAAAAGTTTTCGTTTCAGGATTATAAGTTCCACCCAATTCTACAGGTTTAAAATTACCATCATTATCCTTTTCGTATCTTACTGCAATTAACCTGGCAATATCATCATCACTGAGATTTAAGTCTGATAAATCAATTGTTACTTTAACAGGTTCGTTGAAGTTTTCAATTTTTTCTCTGCTAACGATTTTATCATCACCGGTCCGTACAATATCAGCATTTAATTCTATTATTTTGCCGCCTGCATCAAACAAACCCGTACTCTCGCCTAAATCAGCCTTGGAGAGAATTTCTTGTTTTTCTGTTTTACTAACTTCTCTTACCTGGATTTGTAAGGAAGCATTTTCTTCTTCCAAAGCTACATTTAGTTCCTCTGTTAATAAAGCCTGAGCAGGGAACTCTAACTCAACACCCCTATTTTCAATAAAAAGTGGTTTATTTTCATTGGCTAGTTTACTGATTGCACTTGGAGTTAAGGATGCGCTGGCATTAACTCTATTCTGAATGTTCAACCTGGCTTCTCCTGTTTCCTCGAGGATATCAAACAATGTATCGTCATCAGGTTCGGCAGCTTCTTCCGGAGTATTTGCCGGTGAAGAACTCCCCGGCATTTCGTCAGGATCTGTGCTATACCACCAGGTAATTTGGTCTCCCTCGTAAACTGTTTTATCACAGGCAAGAACATTTGGTATAGTGTTGTTAACTTTATACATCCAACCGTTCATGCCGCTGTTGGCCTGTCCGGCAATACTTTTTACAAAACCACCGTCTTCAGTGTAATCAAGCCCGGTGGCATGCAGGGCACCCATTGCCGTGAGGCCCCACGGCGCCGATTCCCTTAAAACCACGCTGCCGGGGCCATATAGCAAATCACCGTCTTTACCAATCACCGCTATTTCAACCGTGCACTCTTCAGCGGCTTGTGCAGGCGGAGGCTGGTTGTTATCACCGGAACCTTGCTCTTCATCAATTTCCAGAAGATAAGCATATAAAGATTCAGTCGCCCCGAACACGTTTTTCGAAGTACCGAAACTTCCGTCGGGATTCATCGTTTCGTTCATCAGGTAGGTCACGGGGTTGACATTTTGGCCGCCAACGGTTTTGTTCCATCCCGCGCCTTCGGGATCTTTGCCCAGTTTGTGCAGGGTGATAACAGTTTCCGAATTATCGACCGCCGGGTCGTCAAAGGGCGTGGCATAAACTCCCCCGTCGTCCTGCTGAAGACCTTTCAGGTAAGCAAGGCCTTTCTCGATAGCCGCCTGAATTTCAGCATCGCCTGCGGCACCGGGCAGGTACGTTAACGCCCTGATGGCCTGAGCCGTGGACAGAAAGTCAGGATAATAACTTGAGCCAAATGTTTCTCCCCAGGAGCCGTCCTTATGCTGCTTGGACAAAATATAGGCCTCTGCATCGCCGGTATTGATTTCGCCAATCTTCCCGGCCTCCCCCAGGGCGATATAGGCCCACATATCGCTGTATACGCTGTTTTCAAAGGAACCCTTCCCCGGATCCCCTGATTTTTGCCTGTTGATCAATAAATTTGCCAACCGGTTAAGGCGGTTTTCATCGTTCCAACTGCTCACTGCCAGCAAGCACTGGGCGATGGTTTTTGTCTTCGATCTCTTCACCCAGGGTGACTCTTCACCGGCATATTCGTTATACGTTTTGCCCAGCGACTTCAGGGCAATCAGCGTTTCCGCCGTGGCAAAGGTACTGTCCCATTTAGTGGGAATCGCTGCCGTATCATCATCCTGTATGTCCGTGAGGTAAGCCAGGCCGTCCTGAATGGCGTTATTTACATCACTTCCTTCGGTACCGGCCCCGTCAAAATAGCTGAGGGCGGTCAGCACCTGGGCGGTAAGATCAGGCTCTTCCTGGAAATTCCCGTTCCAATCGGTACCCCAGGCCACCCCGGCCTCACTGCCCCATTCATCCTTATGAACCTGTTTAAAATTATTAAGGTATTCCAAAGCTTTTTTCTGGTTAATGTCAGAGAGCTTACCTGCCTTGCCCAGGGCGGTTAAAACCGTAACATGGTCATAAATACTTGAACCGAAACTCCCGTCTTCATTTTGCTTGCCTGTAATGGCACCGGCCAAAATATCGATATTACTTGAAGCGGGATCAACGGCGTTGAGAACCGACAGCTCTTTGGCCAGGTATACGGCTTCTTTTGGAGAAGGATTTTGTGCTGCAGCATCTGCCGAAGCTATTACGGTATCCTTAAGCGATACACCGTCATAAACCCATTCGTCAACCGCAACACCGGAGCCGGCCAGTGCTTCCACGCACCGGTAATCAAAGTTCCAGCCGTTGACTTCGTAAGGCATACTGCCGCTTTGATAGCCGGTCTTGAAATATTCAACAGCACCGTTAATTGCAGTTTGCACCCGGTCATAAACTTCCGAGCCCATCGCAAGATCGTCTTTAATCACTGCCAGGGCCTGCAACGGTACCTTGGTTCCGTATTCATTGGCATAAGGCCCGAAACTGCCGCCGGGGTTTTGGGTATTTGTAATATAATCAATTAAGCTGTTATTGTCTCCCAGCAAGTCAGCCAGATTTTTTATTTCCTTTTTCACAAACTTGCCGTTTCGAGTCCACTTACCGGATTCCAAGTCTTCACCGGCCAGTGTTAACACGTAAGCCGTGTAACCATCAATCTCTTCCCCGTCCTTATATTTGTCATTTATAAAATCCACAGCTTTACCAGCCATCTCCGCCGCTGAATATACAGGTATTTCTTCCGCAGCCTCAACCTCGCTCAAAAAGCCAATGGGGAACGCGATGCTGAAAAGAAAGCAAATTGTCAAGAGTACTGCCACTGGACGTAAGTTTATCCCCAAACTTTTCATTGCTATCCAAAACATCCTTTCTTTAACTTGTTTCCTTGTCCCAAGCCTTGTTGAATCAAAAAACCCCTCCTACGAAGACCGGGGTTCAGTCACTGCCGGGGCAGTAATAGAGCATAAAAATAACACCTCCCCATCGCCCGTAGGTACAGTTTATCCGGCAAAACAGGCAGGTCTCCCGGCCCAGGTTCATCGAGATCTCACGTCTTCCCTGGCTATCACCCAGTGACATAAGTGTAAAACCTCTCCCCATCACAGTGGCGGGGACCGCGCCAAAATCACACCGGCTTCCCTTTTAAGCTTTACCTCTCCGGTAAAGCACCTGTTTTGTTTACCGTATTTGGTGTATTTGGTTTATCCTGATTAAGCAGTTTCCGTCATTTTTTATTTACCTTCATCCCTCGCGGGCCTTAACCTGCTCCACCGTTTCAATTCAACAACTTTTGTTTAGGCCTTAACTTGTACTCTCCACCGGACAACGATATATAAATGTTAACTCCCTGCAATACCGCTTCGTAGACAGTTCGTCCAATTAGATACCCCGAATCAGTTCCGGTACCGGCATAACGCAGTTTTTCTCCCCTTCCGGTACAAGCCACGATAATGGAATCCGTAGTAGTACCTGTTACCGGCTCCCCACCGGGCAGACAAATGTTCGCTTTGAACAAGGCCCTTGTCTTGGCCTCAGTTGCCGTTATTACCGCATTTACCATTGCCGGATCGGTTAAATTTCCGTCAATGAGTAAGATAAGATTAATTGTCCCTTGTTTGCTTTGATCAATTACCTTACTGATGGGCAAACCTGCAACTCCCGGATTGCCTATTCCCGCCGTACAAAGGGTAGCTACTGAGAGACCTTTATAATTGACATGGGTTAAAAAGGTGTGAGCAACGCTTACAGCCGTCATCATGCCCAGAACATCTTGTCCCAACTGTAAATTGTCGGCTACCTGTTTAAGGTCCCGCTCAGGGTCATTACCGGTATAGCCCTTATCCACAGTGTGATTGATAATGTATCTGACACTGCGCAAGTCTCCCCCCAAAACCGCCGAACCCAATACTTTTAATGGCCTGAGAGATGAAACAACAAATGTTGTATTGTTGTGGATAAAGAAATTAATGCCGGGAATGGAAACCTGCTTTTTAAACCACGTTACTTCTTCCAACAAAACGCTTCCCCCTTACCGGTATTAAAAACCCCCGGCCCACTAGAGACCGGGGGAATTAATCAATAATAAAACTCCACCCCTCTCGACCCGTAGGCGCTGGCAACTTGACGGCACAGGCAGGTTTCCTGGCTGAGGTTCATCGAGATTCCACGCCTTCCCGCCCGGTCCGGCACTCAATGGTCTTCAAAAAAATATTATAGTGCTGGTTACCTACGGCAGAGATTCATTGCCTTTAAGTAACCCAAATACCATTGAGTGCCGGACCGGGCAGTGACCTCATGTGAAACCTCTCCCCATCACAGTGGCGGGGACCGCGCCGGATTTACACCGGCTTCCCTTTTAACTTTTTCCCTCCCGGGACAAAAGCACCCATCCCGCGTATTTAATTGTCAGAGCAATAACTGATAATGCACCTTTAATTATAATAATAAACACTATTTCTTCAGCCGGGCGAGAAATCCTTTTTTTTAACGAGCTCATTCTTAAAAATTTTTCTACAGATCCAAGAACTGCCGCACCCTGTCCACTAACATATCCACCAAGTGGGGCAGCGGCTCCGAAATACTTCCAATTAACTCCACCCCGGAGCGATTCAGGTGCAAGATATACTTGGGCGCCGGGGAAAGAGCCACCGCTTCAGCCGCAGCTGTGGTCATTTCACCGCTGAAACCGAAGGGCAGAATCATACCCACTGCCCCCGCAAGCAAGTCAACGCGCTGCGCGTTGTAAACAATTGCGTTTTCCCCGCTGGCCACTTCATTGGCCCTGGCCCTGTACATGCGGCCGGCTGCCAGGGCATTTGTACCCAGGGCAATAATTTCCACTCTTGACGCGGGCAGTGCCATGGCCAACTTTTCCACGATCTGGGCACCTATTCCGCCCCCCTGGCCGTCAATAACAGCTATGCGGTACATTTTGTTTTTACTCATTATGTCTCCTCACCAATTAATTTCCTCCGGGGTAATCCTTGAAATAAAAAAACCATGAAGTTCACTCCACTTCCTGTGAAGTCTTAACCTCCATGGTTAATTTGCTTCTTAAAATCGATTTTAAAACTCTATAAACCTTTACCGGCCAATGGATGGTCCTTTCCATCCTTTGTATACTTATTCAATGTTTCTGTTTCTAATCCTGCCGCCTTTTAAAAATTTTTTCATTATATAAACAGCGCCTCTTCCAACCGGTATTACTTCCTGGTCTCAAAACACAAGTTGTTTATTCACCAAGTGTCATTTATTTATTGAACTTTCGCACCCTTGAAACTATTGCTATATAAGGCTTATAAGGGATATTCAAGCCACAAAAACTACTTGTACCAGTCAATATGCAACATTCCACTGAAGCATGAAAAAAGAAATAAATTTTTCTTCAATACATTTAAAGATTCTTGTTTTAGTTAAATCTTGGTAACTTTTTATTGGACCATATTCGATAGATATGTTTTCTAACATTAATTGCAATAGCTCTTTAAACATATCCCAAAGTTTTTCAGCTATACTCTTTTCTTGTAATTCACCAGCGAGATGTTCAAACAAGCAGCCTATGGTAGTATAGTCGCCTGCCCTCTTTTGATATACGAGTATATTGTAAAGGATGTAACAGATGGTAAGGCTTGCAATCTGGCTTGTAAATGACCTGGCCTGACATTTGCCAATTCGGAGGTAGCTCTTGCATTCTTTAAAAATGACTTCGATACCCCAGCGAATGGAGTAAATTTCTATAAATTGATTGAAATTAAGCCTGGTATCTGTTGAAAGGAAAAGTTTCCAGTGCCGCTGGTGGCTACCCTTAGCAAAGTAGAGCCTTACAGGGCCCACACCTTCATAGTCAACAATTGTTTCGTAATATCTAACTCTGTTTTTACGATTTCGTTTTCCCTTACCGAATTCTTGTTTCAGCTCTGCCAGGATATGGTTAGCATTCAATGACTGCCCGAAATAGTTATACTTCCGTTTATCCTTTTTTACTGCACAAATGGCATGTACGGTATTTTGGTGAAGATTTCTAACTGCTTGAAGCAATTTGCGCGAAGAATACCAGCTGTCCATTACTACATATCTAAATCTGAACCCATTTTTGGCAGCTCTTTTTATCATCTCTATAGCTACTGTAATTTTATCTTTGTCACACTCTTTACGCCTGGCAAAGGCAGGGGAAATTTTATCCAGGCTGCTTTTAAACTGTTTCCTTTGATGCTTTCTTTTAAGTTTTTTCTCGGAATGCAGGGAGGTATCCAACACTTTATAGCTGATACCGTCATAATGGGCGAGAACTAAATTCTTAAACCCGTGCAAAGTCTTTTTTAACACATGGTCAAAAATGTATGATAGTTTTTCAATGCAAAGTCCGGTTTTTACCAGAGCTGAGTCATCAATAATAACTGCGCTTTTCTCGTTTAATTCCTTATCTTTTCTTGAACCGGTGAGAGAATCGAACCGCTTGGCAACAGAGAGCAAAATTCTTCTCCAGTCAATGTCAGGATTATTTAAAAACCGGTAAAGTGTATCCTTTTGCATGGTTGCAACTTTTTCAAAATGTTTGCGGTAAAAATGGCAAATGGACTTTGCCCCCATAAGTGGCAAAAACAGCAGTATGAAGATAATATCTTCAACAGAAAAGCCCTGCTGTTTTTGAACTCCATATTGTTTGAAGGCAATTTTTAACTTGAATTGGTGAAACATGTTGGTTATGATATTGGTAGTATCATAATCATGCCTGTTAAAAATTTCATCAATTTCGGTTAAATCTTGCCACATATATTTCCTCTCCTTGTTATGTTTGGTTTTGCACCTTAATTATAACAAATGAGGGAGCATATGTGGCATTATTATTGAATAATTGCCGATTTAGCCCCATTATGGATTTCTGTATATTAGCTATTTTTATGGGTTCAAGTAACTGGAAATAAATTGCTTTCCTTGGTTTGTCAGCTTTTCACAAGG
>JAALLP010000034.1_pt1 | contig 33328 bp, 47 predicted proteins | sample 7245951 | NCBI WGS metagenome assembly JAALLP01 (sample SAMN13049199, study PRJNA578106) | oil field metagenome | isolation source: filtered produced water from oil reservoir B6 | place: USA:offshore Texas | collected 2016
AGTACTCTTACCAGAACCCGAAACTCCCGTTACACATGTAAGTACTCCCAGTGGAAATTTTACGTCAATTTCTGTAGCCGCTCAAAATTTTTGGCAAAAGTTCTCAAGATTTTTGGCAAAAATAATACTGGTTTTTTGAATCACTTCCAAGACTCATTGACCTGAACCTTTGTCATTTATTTTGAGAATAACGCTCCTGATTGGATGGTTTTTCATCACGTTTGAAGGCCGTTTCATTCAGGAGCTTTGTTTTAAAGTTATAGCTGTTAAAATGCTTCATAATACCAAAATAAGACTGCATTGAAGCGTTTACCTTCTCAAAGGTCATTGAGCCGTTTCTGTAGGCTTTTTGAAGCGTTTTAATCCTTTTCTTAATCTTCTTTATGCCGCTTTTCTTCAATTTCCTATGAGTGGGCCACAACCTGAAGCCAACAAACTCAATACCGCATGATATAGGTCTAATAGCCGTCTTTTTATTCAAATCAAGAGCAAGCTTCTCCTTCAGGAATATCTCAATCTCCTCTTTTACTTGATGCAGATACTTTTTATTGTCAGATAGTATTATTATATCATCCATATACCGGATATAGTAATGGATTCTTAAATTATGTTTTGCATATTGGTCAAGCTCATTCAGATAGACATTGGCAAACAATTGAGAGGTCAGGTTTCCAATAGGCATCCCCGTGTCAAATAACCTCTCTTCGTCCGAGCATTGGTCAGCCTCCATGCCGGCAGGAAGGCCAAAAGGAACATCCTCACTATTTACAATGATTTCAAGCAGCCACATCAAGTCTTTATCTTCGATTTTTTTTCGTAAAATATCAAGCAATATCGCATGATTTACTCTATAGAAATACTTCGAGATGTCAAGCTTTAGATAATAGTATTTCTGTTGTTTCCTGTCTACTTGCCGCAACCAATATTGAAGTCTATCTGCCGCCTTGTGAGTGCCTTTTCCGACCCTGCAACCATAACTATCATAAATAAACTGCTTGTCATAGATTGGATATAAATTTCTGTATATAGCCCACTGTATAACCCTATCTTTGAAGGGAAGAGCCATAATCAATCTCTTTTTTGGCTCGTTTATATAAAATTGTCTGTATTTGCCCACTTTATAAGTTTTATGAATGAGTTCATTTTGTATGATAATCAAGTTTTCTTCAAGATTGCTATTAAATTTTAACACTTCATCCTTGAAGCGTTTGCTCTTCTTTGCTTCGAGAGCTGCTATATAAAGATTTTCAAAGTCATAGATTTTTGGGAATATACCCTTTATTTTCTGAGACAATACAAGCATCCCCTTGCTTTTTATTTTACGCTATATGTAACATCTTTCATGTTTTACTTGATGCTTCTATAGCAATTCAATATTTTGCCTTTCGGCAGGGAAATGAGCCCCTTTGTCCTCTCTGTACTATCTGTAACCCCGTTGAGGTTACAGCCATTGACTATGAGAGCAGAGCGGAGCGGAAGCCGATATTCGTATTCGAGTTCGAGCGAACGTTGTTCAGGTTGACGTTGAACACGCCGGCATTGGAAGTGTTATACCAATTACCGCCACGAATCGGAAGCTCAATAGACTCATCCCCCATAGATTCTATATTTATTTATTAACTGCCTTCATCCAACCGCCCAACATACGTCCAATTTCACTCAGCATCTTGCTCCAATTCTCATATTGCTTCAATCCCAAGTATTTGAATTTCGGGTCTGCTGCAACTCTAATGAAAGTCTTGAGTGTTTCAAGCTCAATATCTATTTCCTGAAGAGTAGTCTTTTTATAATACTTCTTATTTGCAGAAATGACCAACTTCAGCAATGTGTACATTGATTTTTTTATCTCTGTTGCAAGTGCATATCTTTCAGACCTTGGAAATTGCAATAAGCAGTTATTTCCATACACTATCATGTCATAAACCTTTTGATATATCTTCAGTTCTTCCATTTATCTTCCTCGCTTGTCGCAGATTTAAGGGAGAGTTATCACTCTCCCTACAGACTAACAGAAAACAGATTACAGATTGACAAAAGCGGAGCGGAAGCCGAGCGTCGTATTCGAGTTCGAGCGAACGTTGTTCAGGTGGACGTTGAACACGCCGGCATTGGAAGTGTGATACCAACTACCGCCACGAAACGGAAGCCTTTCTCCGTTATTTCTGAAGTAAATAGAATCTCCTCCGTGACTTGCATCAAGAGGGAACATACCTAAAGCTTTTAATACTTCCGGTATATCGACTCCGGCTTTAGCTGTCAAGGTTTCAAATGTTTTTGCTCCGTATGGTGTATCGTCCGCTTGAGGATAATCTATTGTGTCAGATATTTGAAAATTGCCCGTCCCTGCTGTAGGAGCAGCCGTATAATCAAATTTTAGCGTTCCGGCTGTTCCCGGAGCTACCAAGCTTCCATCCGGCAAAATAGCTTTCCATAATGCACTTGCTGCCGTTTGGTCAACTATATTTGCAGCGTTGTTATTAGGAATAATCTGTATCTCCCCGTTATTTAACCTCAAGCCTCCAACCCATTCATAGACATTCCCGTTAAGGTCAAAGATGCCTTCATTCGTATTGTCATGAGCCCAAGAAGCAGGGCCACTTCCAGTCGCTACTCTATAAGTTTTGTATGGGTCTCCACCACCGTATGTTTCGACTCCCTTCTCATGAGGAGCAGAATAGTCAGAGCCATAATTATTATTTCCTCTTGGCATAAATCCGTTTTGCTTGCACCAAAGAGCAACTCCGGCCCACTCAGCATTTGTCATCAAGTGCCATCCTGCACCCTTGTTTTCTGAATACAGTTTCGCTTGGTCAAACGTCAAGGAAGCTCTTGGGTCTTTATATGGCAGACTGTATGCTCTGTCATTCATGACAATGTTTTGATACTTAGAGATAAACACTTCCGGAATTTGAACGCCGTCCACGATAAACATTGGATGTGCTGCATCCGCACCGCCTGCAATAACATCTACATTCTTAAAGAGTGGTATCCTAACCAAGATAGAAGGGAGGCCCACATCGTCAAATTTAACTGTGTTTTTTCCTCCTGATAGTGCCTCAACCGCCAATTTCATATCATCAAAATTACTCATTAGTTTGCTCCTCCTTTAGCCCATAAAGTTACTGTTACATTGTCCATATTGAAAGGAATTGGAACTTGCTTCTCCATTGGATTCCCGTCCTCATCTTCACCATCAATAATGGTGTCATAAGCTCTTGCAGGGATGTCTATTTGTGCAACATACCTTTCATTGCTACCAAACATCATGAAGCCAAACTCATTGGTACAGATATCAATATGAACGTCAAAATCCCTTTCGTACTTCTCAAGGTCAAGTATCATTTCTCCTGCAAGTATGATTTTAGTATCAACGACCTCAATATTAATTTTTTCGCCTTCGTTCTTCTCAACGATTTTTACCATTTTCTTAATCCCTCCGCTCTTTTAATTGCTTCATGACTCTTTTGAGCCACGCACTCAGCATATTCTCTTGTCTGCTTGTCGGCACTTGAGCTGTTGTGTCCAAAGTCCTTTAAGACCTTGTTTGTCATTTTTTGCCTTTCACTACTTTTAATGATTACATTCGCCATTATTGAAACATACCTCCTTGAATAAAACATTTAATCGTTGCACTTGCAGCACTTCCGGTGTACTTGATTTTAAAACCGTTCTTTGCTTTGTCATAGACAACGATATCTCCGACAATCCCGTTGGAGCTGACAACCTCAGTGAGCACTCTATAATTTAAAGTATCTCTTTCCTTCAGGAGTGCAACGGTTATCTCTGAGTTATTGAAAGGATACTCCTGAGTATTGGTCAGTGAAATTTCTCTCAGTTCTCCTTCCAAGTCAGCTATGTTTCTTTTGTACTGCATTGACTGTTGAATTAGCACTGAGGCAAGCCCGTCATTTCCAAGAATCCCAGTCTCCATGTTATTCATGTTTGATGCACTAACCGGAGTCCCTTCCTGAATGACTTCTTGTGTCGCTTCATCAACAATATGGTCTTTCCATTGTTTCATGTTATAAGGATTCATTTACGCAATCACCTCCACTTCTACAAACCTATATGCAAAGACCGAGTACAGCCCTTTTGATTGAGGCTTTATAAATTCCCTTTCAGCAAGAGCTATCACATCACCGTCCTTGTCAACTAAACTGATATTACTGACCGTTCCTGAGACTGTGTCATCCAAGTACACAAATACTTTTATGAGGTTTTGGTCTATCTCCGTCTTGAAGATATCAACCTGTTTTTGCTGTCCGTTCAGCAGATAAGTTGCATGTGACAACGAATCTTGCAGTCTCAAGAGCTGCTTGTCAATTCCTGTCTGAGTTAATGTTTTCATGTTTCGAGCCTCCTTTAATTCGGATATTGTCCTGCTTTTATTTGATTACAAAGCGGATAACTGATTGTATTACCTTCAAACTCTGTCTCTGTCTGCATTGTTGAGCTTTCCTTCTCAAGCTGCACAAAGTCTATTTCCTGATATAGCTCTTCGGATGCAGCAAGCTCTCCGGTCAGAGGATAGGAGAAGCTGCCTTCATTATGGGATGATTCCTCATTCAAAGTCGTGCTGAGCAGATATCCGACATTGTCATTATTATAAGGCCACACTCCACAAAGAAGATTGTTGCATAAAGGATATTTTGAAAAGCCACTCTTGAAGCTTGACCGGATTTCAATTTGAGTAGATTCCTCAATCCCATAGGCAGGCAAGCCACTTGAAGGCTTAACCTTCATAATTTCTTTGTCAATGATAGTGATATCGTTGATTCCACTTTGTTGTTTTGATGACAGATAAACCGTAAACTCAGCCCATCTACTTGGGTCATGTATATAAAACGGCTCAATCTTTGATTGCTCATACCCAAGAGCTTTAAGGGCAAGAAGCATACCTTCATAAGTTCCTGCTTGCTCGGCAATGATGTTTTTCATTGAGAGCCTCGTCCTATAGTTTTCAACACTTTCTCCTTTAAGTCTTTTCATTGCCCTGTCTCGGCCATGCTCTTCAAGCATTTTCTCACTTGCACTGACAATCATTGATTCTTCTCTGACTCTGAATATATCTTGCTTTGTTTGGTCAAAGAGTTTTCCAAACACCTTGAATAATATATAAAACTGATTCTTCGTCTTAGAGACCTTCTTAAGAGGGCCAACTAATAAGTAATACATATAATCTTGAAATTTTTCAAACATATTATTGCACCCTCTCAACTGTGATATTCAGCTCTCCAAGTATAATTACCTTGTCATTGCTCAAGATTACATCATCAGCAGGGGAGAGAATATCAGCCTTTTTATAAACCTGTATATTTTTCTTCAGGTTGTAAATTATTTCATCTCTGTAGAGTTTATTGAGTTCTCTGTCTTTTGAAATTCTCAACAAGTCTATAATGACAGCTTCAGCCCTTTCTTTGATTCCCTCGTCGCTTGCATCTTCAGCAATATATATTACAATTTCAATGTCTTGCTCGACAGTCTCTGAAGATTTTATGAGTAAATTGTCGTAAGGGCCTTTTATTGTATTTGCAGCTTCAGCAACCTTATCAAGTAGCCCCTGAGTTGCAGTTCCAGCAGTGGAAGTTACTATTATATCAACGGTTCCTTGACCTCTTGGATGTAGGTCATCCACCCTTACGAACAAGACTCCGTCTACAGCCTCACAAACATTTTTGTATTTGTCACTAATCGGCATAGTTGAGAGTTCAGCCCATGAGTTAAGTATCCTCGCTCTTAAACTCTCAATATCCTCTAGGTCGCTTCCTTCTTGGATAAGCCAATCAGCAGGGTTGTATATTCTGTCAATTCCTTCTATATGGGTAAGAGACTTTTTAATTTGCCCTTGAGGCACATTGTATTTAGAGCCTTCTTTTTCAGCTTCAACAAGTACTTTTTGACTTAGTGAATCCTTTTGAAGAATTGTTTCCTCAAGAACTAAATACCTAAGCTCCTCACCGTTTATATCCTGCTCAGTTTTAAAAATATCTCCTTTTGCAATCTTTACAGCTTCCCCGGGAGCATCTCTTTCAATAATGATGTTACCCCTTGCTTTTGTAGGTCTCTTCCTTTTTTTAGAGAAGTCTGCTGCCTTGAGTTCCAGCCATATTCCTTCAGCATGTGAAACAAACATGTTATTAAGCACTTTCCTCAGGAGTTTTACGATTTCAATTCTTATCTGTATCAATATCATGAGCAGAGTGTAAAATATTCCACCCGTCCTGAAATTAGTTATAACAAAACCTTCATTCTTAAGTTCTTCTTCTATAGAGTTTTTTAACTCCTCTCTGTCCGGCACTGGTAGTATTTCATCCAGTATTTTTTCATCTATCATTACACCATCACCACCTCAGCCTTGACTCTATCCAGTACAACATCAAGATTATACTGTCTTGAATCATTAATTAATTTAAAGGTTACTTTAGCCGTTATCTTGTCATCTTCAAAGCTAAGCTCTGTCTTAATTGTTTCATGGTTTATCTCTTCACGCCTTGAGAGTTTCGTCCTGATTCTTTGTTCAATTTCAACTCTTGTCAATTCCTCATCCTGAGTTTGAATAAAATCTAGGAGAGACCATCCCCAAGCTTCATCATAAAAGAGCTCACCTTCTTGAGACAGTGCCTCAAGTCTAATATCTTGAATAAGACAATCTGCATTTGAGAGTAGTGGAGCGTCCCCATTAGCAGCGGCTGTAAGCTGCCAGTTATTATCGAGTTTTATATCAGTATCATGTAGCCCAGCCATTAAACCACCTTCCCCACGATATAAACATTTAGTTGGCCGTAGAGGAGGAGCACCGCCGCCACATCCCCGCTTTCAAGCACAACCTTTGACTTTATTTCAGGAATCTCAGGAAATTCAGCATTGACCGCCTTGTTTTCGTCAAGTATTTTGAGATTGTAAAGATAATAGTCCGGATATTGCTGAACCTTCGTAACCTTTGCGTACACGGCAGAGGGGAGCTTGATGTGTGCATATTTCGTCTTTATGAGCTTTTCAAATACATTTTTAATCATTTGCTCTAACATTTTTCTCCCTCCTTAAAAATAAATATATGTCCTTATAAAGCCTGTTTCGTTAGTTGTAAAAACAACTTTCTTAGTCTCAAATTCTCCTGATATTTTCGGATGCCTTATAATGATCTTTTGTGAGTGCTTGATAAACGGAGTTGATACCGTCTCAAGTTCCCAAACTCCTCCGAGTCTATCAAGAGATATGATATTAACTCCATACTCAAACTCGTATATCTTGCTTTGTTCCGGCTTTTCTCCCCAATAAAATACTCCTCCTGAGAAATAAAAATCCTCTTTGATTTTCCATATAGAGTGGATTTCTTCAATGACTGAAATGACACTCTTTTTATATATTGGTACAACTTTCTTTTTAGGATATGTTTTGGTAGATATCTTCATATTTGTGATTCCTGCTTTATTCAAGCAGAAGCTCAATATCTCCTGAGGAGTTGCATTTAGGAAGGTATTTGTTATATATGTCTCTTCCAGCAGTATCATATCATCCTTCAGGATGACTTCATTCGAGTAACTACCTTCATTCACCGGATTCATAACATAACCTTCAAAAACCTCATCAAAGACACCATTGTATCCTAGCTCTATCAAAGCTTTATCTTTTTTATTAAGAACTACCTTTTCATTGAACTGTTGAGTAAATCTCACCTTTGCCCAATCAAAGTATGACTCCTTGGATGAGTAAACCTCTATTTCAATTCCTTTTTGAAAAGCATAGCTCCCAATTCTTGTGTTTATTTCAGGATAAAAAAGTTCGCTTGTTTCCACTTAATCACCTCACTTAATAAGGCATTGCTGCAATTCTATTTCTAAACTGTTGAGTACTTGCATTGTCTACCGCTGCCGTTTTCTCTGTCTTATTACTTAGTTTAGGAGCTGTTCCTCTGTTATTCAGGTAGCTTTTATATTCTGAGGATAAATTCAATGCAGAGCTTGAGTTTGCTTGTTGAGCAGTAGAGGAGCTGCCTGTGCTTTTCTTGGCCGTGATTGTTATAGGGATATACTCCCAAAACTCAATCATGACGGATAGTTCGTCCTTCTTGTTTTGCTCTTTAGTGGTTAAGTTCTTAAAGAGAACTTTTGTTATTCCTCTTGCTACCGTATGCTCATTAACTATTTCATAAATTATAGGTTTTTCTTGCCCGTTCTTCTTGAACAGGTTTTGAATGATTTCGAGCTTTTGAAGCTTTGTAAGTTCAGGGCCGTCATAGAGGATTAGCTCTACAGTAATCTTGGCATCCTCATATCCTGTAGCTTGTTTTGGTTTTGTGCTCCTTCCTTCAACTTCCTGCTCTTCAATAAGTGCATCTCCTTTTATTTCAATGCTTTTAAATACCCCGGGAAGAATAACCCCTCCGACTTTTATTGTACTTTCATCAAAATATATCAAAGATTATCCCTCCCCAGCAGGCACTAAGTCACTTCCGTTGCTATTTGTGTAGTCTTCAATCTCTTTTAATAACTTAAATAACATTGGAAGGTCTTTCAATTTGCTAATATCTACCCGAACGATAAGTTTTTCAATAATTGTTCCGTTTTCCTTTTCCTTGGAGCTTTCTTTTTCCTTAGAGCTCTCCTTGGATATTTCTCTTAAGCTAATCTTTCTAATCTCATCTTGAGCTGTTATATTTGCACTTGAGAATCCTCTGTCTGAATCATCAGGAGTTATGTCTCCTATGCCTGTAAAAGCTCTCTCAGTTACTTCAGCAGGAAGATTTTGAGTCTGAATCATTCCACTTGTGATAGTTTCAAAGACTCTTCTACCTGATAGGGTAAGAGAGGAGAGAGGCCCTTCTTTTGCATCCGAGAAAGGAAGTAGCTTTCTAATCTTAGCCAATCCACCTTTAACGGCTTCAATTGGAGCTGATATTGCACTCTTTATCCCTTCAGTAAAAGTTGTTAATATCTTTGAACCTGACTCTTTAAACCAAGCAAAAGTCCCGGTTATAAAGTCCTTAATCCCTTGGATGCCGTTTGTAAATGTTTCCTTAACTCTTATCCAAAGGTTGCTAAAGAATGCAACTATTGAATCCCAATTATTTATAATCAACATTGGAATGCCAATGAAAGGCATAAAAGCAGCTATTGCTATTTGTAGCCAAGTAGGCATACCTGAGAATAAGTTCCTAATCCAATCAAACCCAGCCTTAATTCCATTTACAAACCCATTCCATACACCTTGTATCCAAGCAACTACAGAATCCCAATTTTTCCAAAGAAGTATTAGGGCTGCTATCAGAGCCACTATACCAATGACTATCCATGTTACAGGGTTAGCCAATAGAGCTGCTGTAAAAGACCAAACTGAAGCAATGAGACCCGGCATTGCTGTTACTGCTGTTGTAATTGCTTGTTTTGCCATTGAAGCCATACTTATAACAAAGTTCTTGATTGCTGTCGCTCCATTTACAATGGCAGCTTTGCCCATTGTAATAATAGATGTCGTAACATTTTTAACCCCAGCAACTGCCGTTGAAGCCAAGCTCCTCATATTTCCAAAGCCTGCCTTGATTGCATCCCCAGCATACATGGCATATATCTGTATAGTTTCAAATCCACTTTTCAGATTCTTAAGCCCTGTCCAAAAGCTACTTGCCATCATGGCTGTTCTTGTAAATATCAGTCCAACTCCACCAACTACAGCAATGAAAGTGCCTAAAACTCCTAAGGTAATCCCAACCGTCATGACTATCAAGGCTATAATCTTGACAAGTTGCTGATTTCGTTCTATCCAGCCACTTATACTTTCAAGAATTTCACTTCCTTTGCCAAGGAGCATGTTTACAGTAGGGAGGAGCTGATTTCCTATTTCCTCATTGACATTCTGTATTCTTTGCTGTAATCTCATATACTTCTCAGGCTCAGTTTCATTGATTGCAGAGGCCATATTTTCAGCTATAGAAGTACCTTGTGCCATTGAGTCATATAATGTTAGTATATTGCCTTGAAGATCGCCTGTTTTATTGTAAAGTAAATCAATCAATGCAACTGCCTCATCAGTTCCAAAGGCTTTTTGGAGTTCCATTTTTTCAGCAGCGTCCATTGTCTCTCCAAATTTTCCTTTGAGTAACTCCAATATTTCCGGCATAGAAAGGAGCTGATTATTGGCATCCGTGAAACTTAATCCTAATTCTTCTCCTGCTCTTGCAGCAGACTTAAGGAACGCCCTATATTTCGTTCCAGCTTCACTTCCTGACATTGTTGCCTGTAACATGCCAAGGATTGAGAGCTGCTCTTCAAGAGGTACATTTGCAGTAGTAGCAGAACCTCCTAAACTCTGTATTGCTTGAGCCATTCCTGAGCCTGAAGTCTTAAAGACTCTGATTGAATCGGATAACCCAGCAGAGAACATCTCTGCAAACTCAATATCGCTCAAATCTTTATAGAAGTCTTTATATATACCATATCCAGTAGCAAACAAGGAGGTCATTTCATCAATAGTAGCCTTTGTTGCTTTAGCAGTAAGTCCTGCAATCTTCGTATATTCTGCAACTCCCTCATCTGATAGAGAGGCAATACCACTCTTTATACTATAAGCCGCAGTGAGGAAGTCCGCTTTTGTTGTTCCAGCCCATGTATCAGAGAAGCTTCTTGCTGCATCTTCAAGAACTTCTAAATCTCTAGTTCCAAGGGAGCTAAGTTCTCCAAGAGCTCTTCTTGTATCAAAAGTAGCCTTTACGGGAGCAAGCACTGCATTTGTTATCTGTGCTCCAGTTCCTGCCATTGCAACTCCTGTTTTTGCCATATCTCCAAAGCTTTGATTCATCCTTTGGATTTTGCTGACAGAGCTATCTACATTAGAACTAACCCTTGCCATTGGGCCAGATAAATTGTCAATCATGTTCACTATTACACTTAGTTTGAAAATATTATCTAAGCTCACACTATTTTTCACCCCCTGTTAAAATTTTCTATATAGTGGTATACTAAGAAAAAGGAGGTCTTTTGTATGTTAGTAGGTATCTTATTTGCTTTAAAAGTCATTATCTTTGCTGTCTGTGCTGGAGCAGTGATTTCCTTCCTTGTCTTTGTTCCCTTAACTATCTATGTCATTCCATATTGCTTATGGGTAGGCTCTCAAAATACTGTTGGCAAGCATAAAGACAAGAAGAAGGAAAGTGTCTTCAGGTCTGTAAGGAACGCTACAATTCTATACAAAAGTTGGATTACGAGAAAAAAACCGACCTTTTAAAAAGGGCCGGTTTTTTTATTCTTCTGAAAATACTTCCGAGATAGCTCTTGCAACAACATTTTTCTCAAGTTGTTGAATATATCTAGCCTGAGCTAATGCTCTCAAAAACTCATCAATATCCATATCTCCAATGTTTTTCTTTAGAAAAGCAGGAGGTAAGTATCTATAAATTTCAAGCGAACCGGCCTCAATGAAATTATTGCTTACCTCGTGGAGTTGCTCTTCTAAAGCAGCTTTAAATTTATGTCTTTAGATAACCCTAACATGTTTAATAGTTTTTCTCCAACACTTAGAGCAAGAGCAGGGTACTCATCAAGGTCAGAATCAAGCTTGAATGATTGCTCCTCGATAATATTATCCATTACAAAATTTCTAAGTGCTTTTGTTGGGCTTTGAGAAGTGCTCTTTACATATCTGTCATAGGATGCTGTTGTTGGCTTCTTAAAGAAGTACTCCAGTTCAACAGTTGTTGAATCATCAGGCTCAATTGTCACGCAGACACGGTATAACTTATCGTATTTTGCCTTATACTGTTCGACCTCATCCTTTGTATTCTTTATATCCTTGATAGGCTCTTGAATAACTTTGTTTTCGTCTTTCATTTCAATTTCCTCCTATTTGACAATTATTTTGAGACTAACTCTTATTAAACGGGTCTCAATCCGTCTCTTACAATACCATTGACAACGATAAAGTCTATATCAACCTTCAAAGATTTATCTCCTTGGGCATTCTTTTGACTTACCTTAGTAAAAGTAACAGTGTCAAGCTCATCAGTTTTAGTCTTTGAGGTCTCGTTTGCATAGCTTACAATGATTTTGGGTATTACAAGCTTATACAGAGAAACACCTCTCCTTTTACAATAAGCAACTAGATCGTCAAAATCATCTTTTAATAAGCTTAATTTACCCTCCGACTTGTAGTTTCCTGTACCGTAACCCCTTGGCCTGTTTCCTTTGCCGTATACAGCTTCCTTTTCAAGTTCGTCATCATAGGAAATTTCCTGAACTTCTAAATCAAGACCCGGAAGTTTAACTGATACATCTGACCAGTCATAGCTTTTTCCATTAATTATCGCCATCTATTATCCCTCCTTACTGTTGAGTCCTAAATGGATTTTCCATTCCTATGTCAAGAGCTATTTCCCTTAAGTATCCTTTAGGAACATACCTGACTATGAGATTGAGTTTTTCTGTTGCAAGGATATCCTGTCCCTCAGGAACAACAACTCTGACTGAAGATATTTCCTTATCCCTAACCATTTTGTCTAGTGGAGTTTGAATGAATTTTGCCACTGTTTCAAGACTACCTTGAACATCATCCATATCTATGTCACTCTGTAACTCCTGAAGAGCTTGCTTTCTTGTTTCTTTGAGTATTTTATTTTTTACTCTTACATGCTCAGCGTACTTATAATCTGAACCCTCAGGACACATCATTCTTGCATTTGTTACATAGAATCCTTCAGTTCCTTCATACTTCCTGAAGGTAAGATATTTAGTCTCATCAAGTATGAACAAATAATCTTCAATCCCCCTTGGAAGTAACTCAAGCATTTTGTTTTCAGGAATACTAAAGCTCCTAACTTCACCTATGGACTGTTGGACTTTTGCCTGAGAATATAGACCACATACAATACCAGCATTATTGATGTCCTTTGTAGTTCCGTCCATTCTTGTATATAGTGACCTTGCAGCCACAATCTGAATATCATAATTTTGAAGTCCTTTTCTTTCATCTACAAGGTACTGAACATATTGGTCAAGATTCTCTTCTTCAGTGATATTTCTTGCCTCAAGTACAATAAATAAAGGCTTTTTATATACACTTGAGAATCTTTCAACCTCTGTAGATATGGCAGCCCAAAGAGCCTTTGTTGACTCTCCAACGATATGAACAAATTCAAAAGGATAGCTCATAGCCCTTAATTTATCTACAGCAGTTAGTACATCCTGATTAGTCATTTGAGGAGCTTCTGTTTTCACAGTGTAAGTATCATCAATCTTGAATGAGTCATTTTTGTTGTCAGCATCCTCGCTAAATTTGAACTTCAGGCCAGTATCAGGAATATCAAGTTCTCCGTTAAGTGCAAGAGTTAATTCATCAGAGAATGAATATCCTCCGTCTACTGAATACCTTAAAGCTGCCTCATTGAAACCTCCAGCTCCTGTAAACTTAACAATGATTTCATAAGCATTGTTTGGCTTTCCTTCAACAGTACAATTTCCAAGCCCTGTCCCGTCCTTAACTACCTCCCCGACACTTCCTTGAACTGAAGCTTCTACAGGCAGACAGTAAATCAAATTGGAACCATTTTCGACACTGTCCATGCACGCATCAGCAAGAGGGGAGAGTCCTAATTTTTCTTTAATTTTCTTTGCATCCATATTGCCTGTAATAACAATTGGCACATCTGACACGATAGGGGAGACTCCTATTTTTACATGAATACCTTCTCCTTTAACGCTATCAGAGCCAAGTCCGCCGTCAGTAATAGTTGCATTTACATCTCTAAGCATTCTTTTTCACCTTCTTTCCACCCATTGGAGACTTAAAAAAGTTATTCAAAGCTTTCTTGTAGTCTTCCTCAGTCACTGCTTTTCCTGTTTTCCAGTTTTCAGCAGCCTTTATGCCTTGAAATACAGTTTCAGGCGTTTTATTCTTCTCCTTCAGCTCTTCAATGCTGAAGAGTTCAGGAGGAGTTGAAGCAGTTTTTTTATTCGTTGACATTGTCATCCTCCTTTGTCTCAAGAGATTGTTCTATTTCTTTTATTGAGCCAAGTGCAGAGTCTTTGTATAAACCACCCTTAAAAGTGATTTTAACTTGTACTGCAATCTTTGCTTTCAGGATACTATCATTTTCATCCACCCAGTCAGCATCTTCTACTTCAATTGGCGTAAAGTTACCGTCAATTACGATTCCTCTGTCAAGTAGGGTAATGAACTTCTCAAAGATAGTCTCGCACTTGCTCTCTTCATATTCTCCTATAACCACAACAAAGCTTATTTGTCGGTCAAATATTTTGACTCTCTTTTGCTTGACGCCCCCTTGGTCTACATATATGGTTTTCGAGCCGCTTCGAGCAAAACTATCACCTTCAAATAATACTGCTCCGATATGGCTTTCATTGGACTTCTCAAGCTTTTTCATGCTTGTATATACTTGACTTTTAATACCTGCTTCTTTGAGTTTTAAAATAAGATATTCTTTACATTCCCTAATCATCTTAATCCTCCGATATTATATCTTCGAGGGTTGCCTTAATCTCTCTCATATCCTCTTCAGAGATACCCAAGAAAGGTCTTTTAGGAATCTTGACGGTAACTTTCTTCTTATGAACCCATTTGCCTTCAACTTTGAAGATTAATCCTCTTGGAGTCTTAGCTTTAATAGTACGGCCCTTTTCTCCAAATTGATGAGTTCGTGCATAAATCTTGTTTGTACCTACTGCAAAGCCTGTGCTACCAGCAGATGACTTGATAGAGTTCTTCAGGCCAGCACTGTCTGTCAATGTTGTGCCGCCCTCTTGAGCAGCTCTTATTGATTTCGTCCAAGACTTGCCTTCAGGGTCTTTCTCTTCCTTAAACCTTTCTCTTGTAGAAGTTCTTAGAGCCTCTGCCAATGCGAGGCTTGCCCCTCGAATATCGACATTCTCTAGTTTCTTTAACTTCTTCATGAGCTTTCTTACATCTCCATCAAGTCTTATGCTGTACATGTTTACATTCCTTTCATGCTATCTCTTGAAAATAATCTAGTGTTAGATGTCATAGAGAATCCAGTGTTTGCCTTTTGTGCATTATCAGTAATTCCAATATCAATAATGCCTTTTGCCACATTCTCCAAAAATCTAACTGCTGCATTATATCTGTTGAGATAGTTCTTTTCCTTTTCTCCTTCATCAATTCCGGCTCTTGAAAAGAGGTTGTATACCGCAATATCTTTACTGAATTTATTTAATACCTTTGGAGCAGGGGAGAAGGGGACAGGATATCTCTTCATTAGATACCCGTCAATTTCTCCGTCTGCATCTGCAATAGCCTCTTCAATAATTGGAATGATCTTTTGCTCTCTCAACTCTTCATCTTCGATATATTCATCTCCAATAATCATATTGAGAGCATCCGATTTAATCATTCTTCTAACTTCTTCAACAGTGCAGTAACTCATCAAACATCATCCTTTTATTCTTCAGTTCCAGTGCTACCGTAAGCCATTTGCCAGAAACCATAACCAGCGTTTGCTCTTGCTTCAACTCCGTAAAGATATTGTTTTCTCATGAATACATTCTCGTCTTTATCATCAATTAAAGCATTGAATTTAGGAGCTTTTCTTTCCTGATAAATGATTGGTTTTAAAGGCTTTGAAGTACAAAGCAAGTACCATTGTGTGTCATCTCCGGCAAGTTCAGGAACAACAAGAATCTCAGCAGTATTTTTATAGATGTTAGTAGAGCCATCAATTTGGTCAGCAAGCAGTATTTTTCTTGCAGCATCTTCAAGAGCAGGAGGTACAACTAAAGTATCAGGAACGATTCTTAAGCTCTCTCCGTTCTCGTCTTTTATTGACATCATTGCACTTCTTGCCGCTGCATAAGACTCAACTGTTAATGCCTTTGTTCCTTTGTTTGATACTGTCTTTTTGCCTATCTTGTGATTGTCTGAGAAGAAAGGTTGACCGTCATAACATTTATTAGTAAACCCTTCTTTGAGTAACTTAAATACAAGAGTGTCAGGGAATGTTGCTGTACTTTGAGCTATATCTTGGACAACAGGATTGTAAATTCCAATCTTATCATCCTCAATATCGTTTCTGTCAACGCCGATAGTAAGTTCAAAATCCTTATTCTTGATTGTGTAATCAGAGCCAGTAAGGTTTTGAATCTCTCTATCTCCAATCCATTCCCTCATTCTTGGAATCTTTCCAAGCCATTTATAGCTCTCTTCACCTGTCTCACTTGGAACCTTAGTTGCTATTTTGTTCCACAGTGTCTTTGTTTCATTGAATGCCTTGTTAAATATGGTCTTAAAACCTGTTGTAATACCTTGCAGTGCTTGTTGATTAACTATCATAGTGCTTTTCCTCCTTTACGATTTAAAGTATTTCGACGATAACCTCGCCGTCATCTAATCCTATAACTTTTCCAGCCTTTGAGTTTCCTTCAGATGCCATGGTTACTGTCTCGTCATCTAAGATGTAGCAGTCTTTTAATATATCTTGGGCTGTGACAGCATCTTCAGTATCGTTATTGAACTTAAAAACTCCTCTTCTAACCCTTACTGTCCTAGCCCCATTCGTTCCGCCAGCTCCAGTATTGTCAACATACTCCTCAGCTCTTCCAGCGGCTAATAGTCCAGCTCCAGCTTTGCCGGGAATGGCATACCCAGTACTATCCATAACAACCAAGGAGCCTTCAAAAATCTTTGTGTTAGCTTTTACAGGTAATACGAGAGTTCTCCCGTCTCTGATTTCAACTGTGTTTCTTCCTGCCGATAATGCCATCTTATCTCACTTCCTTTCCGTATTTTTCAAGGTCTTCTTTGGAGACTCCCAGCATCTTGCATACTGTTAATGTAGTCTCACTTACCTTGCCGTCCTCATTCTTCGGATTGTCAATTTCAAGTTCGCCCATTGGAACGGCTTGAGGAGCTTTTTCAATGAACTTCTTAAACCCTTCAGGGTCTTTTAGGGCATATTCTTCAGCCCATTCCTTTTGAGCTGCTGTGATTTTTCCAGCTTTGAGAGCCTTTGTCACAAGTTCTTCTCCGTCTTTTTTATCCAGTCTTTCCTTAAGCTTATTAACCTCAGAGACAGGGACAAAATTTGCAGGATTTTTAAGTGCCATTATTGCAGCAGCCACATCTTCAGTTTTAGCACTTTCGCTGTCAATTCCAAGAAGTCCGCAGATTACTTTATTTGCAACTTGTTCAGTCTTTCCGTCTTCTCCGTCTTTCTTTTCAGCTTTTTCCTTGAGTTCTTTATGCTCTCCAAGGACTGTTTTAATCGCTTGTAATACTTGCTCTTCTGTAGCATCTTCAGGAAGGCCGAGAAGAGCTGCCAATTGTTTTAAATCCATTTTGTTTCCTCCTTCTTCAAATTCATCAATATTTATTGAGTTTACTATTGCAAACATGCCGTCTATTGCAGGCGTGTTTGTTAATGCTGCTGAATGTAGTACAACCGCCTTTTTGTCACTTTTTCTGACTAACACAACAGGGGAGAGGTACTTGTACTCTTTATTTTTTAGGTATTCATAAGCCTTTGGAGTCCATTCTACCTTTGCAGCAATTGCTCCGTCTTGAATAAATAAATCCTTTATCCAGCCCCCAGCGGGAGCTTGAACATCCTCAAGTGTTTGATGTTCATAATCAATAACAATGTCGATACCTCTTTTTTCAAAGTTGTTTTTTATACTTTTAAAGCTCTCCTCATCAACTATGAAGTCTCCTTTTTGTGACTTTACCAATCCAAGAGGTAAGAGTCTAATCACATCAGGTACGCCTTTTATTTCAGAGGAGCTTACACTTAGAATTAATTTTTTCGCCATGCACTCACCACTCTTTAATTTAATATCAATTCTAACGGCGTTAGCACGCGTGATAACGCGTGTATTTTTTGAGATAGGTATAAATACCTTACTCAATGGGAAAACTATAAATTTAGGCCTTTAAATTCGTTCTATTTACTTTTTGATGACTCCCTCCTTTCAAAAGCCTTTTTAATGACTTCAGGATAGTCTTTCATGTCCGGTTTAAACTGATTCTTTGCCGGATTGTTTGAAAAGTTTGGGTCAGGCAATATGTTTACAAACCTTCCGTCTACTTCAGCAGCTCTTGGAGCTCCCGTTTCTACCTTTAGCCCTCTTTCTCTTACTTGCCTTTCAGACAGCGTCTTTACACTGCATCTACACCTAAAGCCATTTGGCGGATACCATATATCCCATATAGGGTCATCAGCCCTAAATACCTTCCCGTCCATTGCAAGGTGTGAAGGTCTTGTATGTCTATCATTCACGGCATCATATTGCCAGTAGGGCCTATATTTAATAACTTCCGGAGAAGTCATTTGCTTATAATGTCCAACCTGATAAGCAGTTTGTATATTAGTCCTGAAGATATTGTCAGCCTGATAATTAGTAATACCTTCATAACCTTTCTTTTCAAGGAACTCATTCATGTTGTCTTTGAACTCCTTCATGGTAGTACCTTCTTCAATCGCCTTCAGAAGCTCTTCATAGAATTTATTGAGTACTTGAGCTTTTGTATATCCTGAAACTGTAAAAGCAAGAGCTCTGTATTCATCAGCTAACTTGTAAAACTCAGAGGCTTTTAAAGGAATCTTACCTTTGAAGTAGTCCAAGGCTTCTTCAAATTTAATCTCTTTAGTCAGTAGCTTAAATAGGTCTTTCATTTTCTTTCATCCTTCCGAGGATATCAGCATAAAACATTGCTTTTTGAAGTAGCTCGTCAAGATCTTTGACATCCATCTCTTTATATAGGGAATCAACGAACTTTTCATCTTCAAGTTTTGATTTTATCTCCTCAAGGCTTTCTGATTTATTCAAGAGCTCTTTAATAGGCTCAAATATTTTGACAAATATATTGGTACTATGAGCGGCCGCTTTATCTGCAAGCCTGTCAATTTCCTTCTGATATTCCTTGTCTATTTCCTGAAGCTCTTTATCGCTTTTTTCTTTGTTAACTTGGACTTCAACATCTTCCTTAAATGGCATTACTGACATTTTTGGCGGAGCCGCTACCTCTTCACCGTCTTCAGGTTTTGGAATACTGAATTTCTTATATAGGTGAGCAGTTGGCACCTTAAGTCCTATGTTGCAGATGAGCTTTTCGTATATATCAACTGTTTCTTTTAGGTCTTCAGCTTCCTCGGAGTCAAACCTAAAGTATGGGATTCTTTTTTCTTCTCCAAAGTTAAAGAGTACAAGAGGGCGAATCAAGTCTCTTCTAAGTGTAGCTGCAAGAGCCTTGCAGTCTGCAATGGTTAAGTCATGTCTTACTTCATTATGAGTTTTTGATTGAGCATAAGAGCCACTTCCTGAATCAGATGTTAATGTCTGTCCTAGTACCGCCTTTGATATCTGCTCGTCACAGAACCGAGCCAAGGACTCGTATACATTGATAGATGTTGTCTTGGTACTTTCTTTAAACTCAATTTCAGTACCCTCAGGAATAATTCCGGCTGCATCTGTCCCTATTTGTACCAACGCTCTCATGAGAGCCATTTTGTCCTCTTCACTTGCTGAAGGATTATACTTCCCAAGTCTTAAAGGCATTCCAAACACTTCACAGAAACTAACCCAATCTTTAACATCATAATTCTTAAACAAATACATCCAAGCAACTACTCTGAGAACTCCAGCTCTTGAAGGATGTCCTGACCTTGCTTTGTATCTATGAATAATAAACTTGTTTTCAGGAATTTCAATTCCAGCAGGGAAGTCTTTTGTAACAACCTTTAGAACATCATTCTCATCCCAAAAGAACTTCTTTTGATGTCTCCATTTGATATCCTTGATTGTAACTCTGCCGTTGTCATAGCCCCATATTATTTCACTTATAGCAATTCCTTTGCCGATTGCATCCAGTAAGTCCATCAAATTGTCTTCAAGGTTTTCCAAACTCTCAATTTCATGCTTTACAAATTCAGCAATCTCTTTGTCTCTCTCATCATCAGAGAATGGAATAATTTCATAATCAAGTCCAGCAACAGCATTCTTTCTAGTTTGGAGCTGTGAGAATAGATGAGGGTCTTTTTCCTCCATCTCTTCAAATAGTTCCATTTGTCTTAATACATCTCCTGAGTCTGCCTCTCTGAATATTTGTGCCAGTCTTGCCGGAGTTAGGCCATTAGAAGGATAAGTTGAATATTTATCATGTACCTGAGCAACTGCAATCTCAAAGAGTTCAGGTTTCTTGGTTGTAGTATTGCTTTTATTGGTTTTTTTGCTATTTGCCAAAACTTCTCACCTCCTTAATATGCCCCTCTCTTAAATTTCATCATCCTGCTTAAAACTGACTTATATTCAACCTTTGTACTGCTGTTGATGCTTAATGCAAGCCTTACCGCCATTTCAACTCCGTCCGGGCCGTCATCATTCTTGCCCATGGGATACTCCTTGAATTGCTGTAATAATGTTTTGTGCTTAGGATTAAACTTTAGGTATTTATTTTTAATGAATGGCTGCAAGGATTCAATTCTTACTTGCTTGTTTTGTGTACTAGTGATTTCCTCAATTGGCAGGTATTCTCCAGCTTTAATGCTCTTCTTGACCATTACATCCTTGAAGTAGTATTGGAACTGTACAGTCTCAACTCCAAATTTATAAAATGGCTTTTTCAAATCCCTCTTTAATCGTTTTGACATCTCGATTGCATCATCAATGATTGTGTCCGGTTTTCTTCTTTCAATGGATGCCTCAACAATGTACATGTATCCTGTTTTTAAATTCTTGGCTAGTGCAATAATAGAGGATGTGTCACTCTTTTTGTTCTTGCCCAAGGACGGGTCATTGGAGCCTATGATTATAAATTCAGGAGCAGAGAAGTCAATTGAGTTTTCGTCATAAAAATCAAACCATTCCTCATTGAATGTACAGGAGTCAGGGTCAATAGGGTCATTTTGAATCTCACTATTGAAGGACGCTTCGCCTTCAGATACCTTAATGATCATTAAGTCATAGTAGGAGAGTTTTGCTTCCCATAAGACCTCAGTACCTTCCAGCATTTCTTCTTTGTTTGCTTCAAAGAACTCTAGTGCATCTTCCTGTCTATTCTCATTTTCAAGGTTGGTATATATTGCTTCCCAAGCATTCCACAGCTCGTCATTGTCAGAGAAACTGATAACTCCTCGGTACTTAACACAATGATACTCAGGGTTTTTCAGTACCTTAGAAAGTAAAGAGTCATAGTGGAGTATTGTTCCGATATAAACTATGTCTGTGTAAGTATCTCCAGCCTTTGAAACTGCTTTATAGTACCAGTTCTCAAGCTTTTTTCTTTGCTCAGGTGTGTTTACATTCTCGTCATTTTCGATATCATCAAGGACTATGAGGTCAGGTCTCCAATTTCTATGTCTTCGACCACGGATTTTCTTTCCTGAACCAATAGCCTCAACCTTAATTCCTGTGCTTGTTAAAAAACCGCTGTTTTTCCATTCCTTGCCCTTTAAATTCCCAAAGTCTTCAATGATATGCCTATTCTCTTCAAGCTCCGTCTTTATGTCTGTCAAAAATCCTTCTGCCTGCTCAGAGCTGTCTGAAAGGATAATAGGGTAATGCTTGTATTCATAGAGAATGGCGTGGAGTGTATCTTTGAAAGTAAAGTTAGTTGACTTTGCATGTCCACGAGGAGCGGCAATTCCTCTCCTGCAACCTTTGGCTCTTGATATCTCTCTCTTTTGAGTGATAGGGTCTTTGCCTTTCATAACTCCTTCAGTCCATATGTCATCTAGTTTTTCATGAAAAGCAGGAGACTCACGGATGAAGTAGTGGGCAAGGTAAGCTCTTCCAAAATATCCAAGGTCAATAGCAGCCAGCTTTTTCCTAAGTCCTTTTGGGCCTGTAAGTTCAGCTCCTTCTTTGTACTCCTTCAGGAGCTTCTTTCTGATATCAAGATGTTTATAATTTCTCATGACATAGCTTTCAAAGAGCTCTTTTTGATATTCCTCATTCTCAATTTTCTCAAGGTCTTGTTCTTCTAATTGCTGAATGTAGTCATTCAAATTAATCATCTTGCATCATCTTTTCCTTTGCTTTTTCTAGTACCGCTTTTAATTCCTTAGCAAGAGCCGGGTCTGCTTTAATGACAGCCATTAACTCGCTTTCCATACCTTGAAATGCAAGCTCGACTTTCTTTTTCATGTCATGTTTAACCCTGTCCTTATAAACCTTTGTCCTACTGATTGCTGTTATAAGCCTTCCAGCTTTATCAAGAGGCAAGCGGTCAAACTCTTCCTCAGCAACAGTGAGCTTTTTAACAAGGCCGTCCATGAGCATCATGAGCCCTGCATCCGTATAATCTATATCAGGATTTTTCTTGATAACATTGACAAGGGCCTCAGTTTGTTTCTGTGCTTCAATGAGCCTTTGAGTTGCTCCAGTTGTTCTTATTGCATATCTGCCAATACTGCTTTTGCTTACTTCGTATCCTTGCTCTTTGACCCAGTCTGCAATCTCCTGATAAGTATTGCTTGTGTCAATTATCATTTCATCAACACGAGCCCTGATATCTTCCGGAAGAGAATCAACTTTTGAGTTTATTCTCGTTCTCGTTCTTTCTCTTGCCATTAGATATCAACTCCCGGGTCATCTATCGTTCCTTCGACTAGGTCAACACCGTCCTTTGTAAGCTTAATTACTGCATCCTTCCGATATGCGTTATAGGCATTGACAGTCTTATCAGTAAAGCAGATATACCCGGCTTCTAACAGATAATCTAAGTGCTTTGATATGTCAGGAGATACTATCAAGCCGTCTGCCACAAGGGCATTAGTAATCTGTCTAAGCAGCAAAGAGTTTTGGTGTCCCTTAACTAAAGAACGGATGATATAACCCCTTATTGCTTTATTTTGTTTTATTTCCTGCTCCATGCGTTCATCCATCTTCATTCCCCCTTACCCTTAAATTGCAGTAGTTTGTCAATTTTATTATCTATGTTGCCCATTTTGGTATCTACATTGTTGAGTGATCGGATGAAGTCTTCTCTTAAAACATAGACAAAAGGTAAATCACTCTTCAGGTCATGGAGCTCATCTTTAAGCTCTTCAATGTCCTTTGTGAGTTTTACCTCAGTTTCCTTGATTTTGAGGTCATTCTTTTTTATACCTTCTTTGATTTCAGCCATTGAACCTTTGAGAAAAAAGCCTATTATACCAACAGCAAGAGTGGTAATTGTTTGTAGTATCCAGTCTAATTGCATATACTAGACCTCTAACGGATTATTGCTTTTGAGCTCAAGAACCTTGGCTTCAATTGCGTTTGTCAAATATTTTGAGAAATTACCAAAGTTTTTCTCAATTAGTGCCTTGCTTTCAGGCTTCAAAGCTCCAGCAATTTCGTCAAAAGCTTTTTGGGATAGAGCTTCGAGCTCTGCTCTGTCTTTAATACCATTCTTAACCGCTTCTCTTAAGGCTTTGGCTGTTGTTTGCTCAATTTGTGCCACCGTCTTTGTTGTCAAGTTCTCAAGGTCATTCAGTGCATCCGTGAGCAGCTTTCTTTGCTCTTCATTTTTGATTAGCTCTGTTTCGAGCTTAACTTTTTTTGTCAGCTTTTTAATGGCATTGACACCATAAGCAGCTAACAGAGCAATCATTGCCATTGCAATATCAATGACAATTTGATTGAATAATTGGTGTGCTGTCTCCACGACTTCGCCTCCTTTGGATTAATAAAAAAAATAAGCTTAAGAACTATGTTCTTAAGCTTATTTTAGCAACCTTTTCCATAACATTATATTCCAAGCACTTCTGAGGGTTAGTTCACCCTTAGCCAGTCTTTTTCTCAGGGTTTTCTACATAATCAAAGAGGCTAAACTATCCCTTACATTGACCTTCGCCGCATATCTCCCTTATCCAGCGTTCACTTAAATTGTATTTCTTGGCAAGTTCACTGTGATTGTAACCATTGAAGTCTTGTTTTATACGATTATCTCTGACAGGCCTTAGGAATGACTCTGCTTTTGGAATATAGAATGTAGAACCACCTAACAACTCAGCCAATTTGATAAAGTTAACGACTCCTATTTCCTCAGCTATGTCTCTATATATGCCCTCAGGAATCATTTCCGGCGTAAGTTCATTGATATAGTTTTCTATGGTGTCTACCCCCTTTAAACATAAATCTCTATATCTATAGCATATTTGCCAGTATCCCCATGACTTCTCCAATTGTTATGGTTTCTCCCAGCCTGTTTTCCCATGCTTCAGGAGTAGTTATAACCTTTCTTTCAACAAGCTTTTTAAAGGCTTCCTTTTGCCATTCCGGAACTCCATCATCTTCGATAATTTCAACTTCTTTTGGCTCTTTGAGAATGTTATTTAATATCTTTACTATGTCTTTGCCGTAACCTTTGCCCGGCCATGCCCAGCCTGCACCGTTTGGATTGTCTTCGTATCCTAACCACTCAACATATTTAGCAGAGCCTCTCTTCACTAAGTGGAATCTTGGGTCAACACATTTATTTTTAAGAGGCTCAGTGCTTGCATAAGCCTTTAAATGTTGTATCTGAGCCCTGACTCCTATCTTTGGAGTATCAAATATAGCTGCATCTCCTTTTGAGTTATTGTTAAGAGCTCCAATACCTGCATAGTTATTTTGTTCAGGAAGTACGATACCGCCATATTTGAAATATCCTGTTTCCTTAAGAGCTTGAGCCCAAGCAACATCAGCTCTGACACCTTCAATCTCTGCTTCATCAATGAATAATTGTGCAAGCTCCTCAATAGTGCAGTAGGGGAGAAGAGGACTAGCATTACCTTTTAGAGCATAGGATACCATTTGAGTAACTGTTGCCTGTCCTTGTCCCATTATCAAAGTCCCTGTTTCTTCTTTTGGCTCTTCAGGAGTAGGGGAGAGGGGATATATCTTATTACCTTTCTCGTCATATACGCCATATCCCGGATACTTGTCACATTCTGCCTTGGCATTTTCTAATATCCTGTAAGCTCCAACTTGAGACTTTGCATCTTCCCAAGTCTTTCTCACTCTGTAGATAGTTTCTTGAGTTTCTTCAATGTACTTAACTCCAAGTAATTCACAAATAACCTTTGCTTGAGCCTTTGCAATCTTTAGAAGGTTAGAATCAACCTTCAGAAACGCTTCATCCTTAGGATTATCATGAAACCCACTTTCAATTAAAAAGATATGAGGAACTCCAGCAGCTACAGCAGACCGGATGACTCCATAATAATCTACTCCTTTGCTTGTTTGTGATTCTCTTGTCTTTGCTCCTCTGTTGTTGTTTCCCATTACCTCTGATACTGCCTTTGATAGCTTTTCAGCCCATTTCTTATCATCAGGTCTATTCACAGAGTAGAAGCATTCCACTCCTTGAGCGTTTCCATTGGCAGCGTTGGAATGTTCGCTGATAAATATATCGCTACCTTTAGCACGAGTACCTCTTTCTTGGAGGCTTGGGTCTTCGTTTTCAGTCCTAGTCAGCTTGACTTCAATTCCGCATCTTTCAAGCTCTGTTTTAAGATAATTTGATAACTTCCACATTCCAGCATATTCATAATATCCAGTAGGCCCTTTGTTAGCATTCCCCGGAGCATGTCCCGGGTCAATAGTTGCTTTCTTCATTTCGATTCCTCCTTCTTAACTCAACTTATAAATTCTTTAATACTTTGATTGTTCTTTAGTTTAAACTTATTTTTCTCGTACTCCTCATAGTCAGCATTGAGTATTTTGTTTGCGTGCCAAAGTCCTATATCTCTTGTAATTTCAGCAATCTGAAAGTTGCTAAGGCCCTTAATCTTTTTCTTAAATTCCTCAGAATCCATGAAATTAGCAGTATTATTCATTTTGATTGCTTCTGATATCAGATTCTCTCTGATAAGGGAACTCATCTCTTTAAAGATTTCAAAATCATTCAGCGTCTTATTGTTTTTACTCAACTCAATTACCTCCCTTAAAGGTTTACTATCGGAGCAATAACCTTCTCGTATAACTCTCCGACACTATATTTCGTTTCACCCTTTGCTATAATGTCTTTTTCAAACTTCTTGATTTCCATTGCAAGCTTCATTACCTTTATGACCCCGACCTGTTCAGGAGTTATTTTGGGTCTGGGCTTTAAATTCATATCCACATCAGGAGTCATGCAGCTAATTGCTTTAAATAGATAAACATCGTCGCCAAAGGCTCCAAAATTCTCTCTAAACTCGTTAACAACTTCAATAGCAAATTTGCTTCTGTTGAGTCTTGGTTTCACAGGAGGAATGATGCCTTGCTCTCGCATTTCTTCCCTGAGCTCCTTTCTGAATCGTTTTTCTTTGTTGGTCAACTTCTTGTATTTCTTTTTAACAGCCATTAGATTCACCTTCTTTCTTCGCAACCTCTCTGTCGACCATGTCCTTTAGCATTTCAATGAGCTTACTGCATTGGCTTTTATTGAGCCATTCAAGCCGTTCAACTTTAAACATCTTTTTGACAAAACCGTTGATTCTTGCATTGTTATTATTCCAGCCCAGCTCCTCAGTAAGCATGTATATTTTTCTTCTTTGTTCTTTAGTGAGCTTGTTGCCTCCTGTGTCCGTTCTTTCCTTAGAGCCTTTTACTGAGTCTTTCATTTCTGATAGGGTAGAGCAGACCTTGTTGATTTCCTTTTGATTAAGTTTTCTCATGCTGTCCTTGCCAGTTTCACGATAGATGATAGAGTATAGGTCTTCATCACTTAAGAGCAGTTCCGGAGACTTGGCCAGTCCCCATATTGTCCTTATAGAAAAATTTGGAGCGTAATTTCGCCCCCTATTGCTGTAGCCCATCACGCCACCCCCTTAGTTGCCAGCTTGAAGCTTTTCTCTTTCGGTCTCATACCAAAATACATCTTCTTTCTTGAGAGCTCCTCCAACTTTGATGATGTCTGACTCCGGATATTTTCTAAGAACTTCTTTGTTGACGCTTTCTTTGACTGTGATGCAATCTTCCATTTTGAATTTTTTAAGATTTTCAATAACCTTATCAACCTTCCTAAGTACAAGCTTTGTACTTAATCTAAACCCTGTCTTTCCAAAGTTAAGCTGCTTTGTTTTACCGTCAAGCTCTGCTTTGTTATCCTCAACAAAAGCCTTTACATGAAGACCAAGCCTTTCGATTCTCTCCTGATATGGCTTGGCTTTCATGTCAGCCTCAAGCTTTATATCGTGGATTTTCTCATTCATCTCTGTAGTGATTTTTTCGATTTCCAGCTCACATTCTGCAATATCCTTCAGAGTGATATCCACATCATCCCAACTCTTTAATACTAATTCATCCTTGATTCTAGTTCTTGCCATTGTTCAAATCCCTCCATATTCTCTTTTTTATATATTTTCTTGTCCCACAAGGGCGTTATCTGAATAATGATTGATTTCTCCAAACCTAATCCCTTTTATCTTGCCGTCATTGATACTGAACTCTAGGCCATGGACATCATTCAGCATAACTGCGTCCTCAAGAGGTAAGTTCCCAATGTCTGCAAAAGTTGCCTTTTTGATATAGTTACTTCCTACAAAAGAAGTGATTGGCTGAACCGCTTCTTGTTTTGATTCTCCTGCTTCAAGTCCATTGATAGCACGGAGTACAACTGTGTTTAAATCGTTTAATGTTCTTTTCATTTCCAACCCTCCATTGACAAATATTTTGAGATTAAAGCATCATCATGTTGCTTGCTTGAGCTATGACCTTTAGAGTGATAGTATCTTGACCGCTTTCATTTAGAATCCTGATTATATTATTAAGCGTCCTATCTAGTAACCTGAAGCATCCTGTCTGCTGATTGCAGGCCCTTGATATTAATTCATTCATTGCATCCTGCTCAATGTTGTACCCTTCAAGATATTCCTCTACTTCCTGAGGAGTCAGACCCTTTAATAAAGCGTAAAAATCAACCCTATTTGCAAACCTTGTAAGATAGCTCTTAATCTGTGCCTCAAGCTTTGGCTCCCCAGCAATAACCATTCCAACATCTGATTGGTCAAATATTCCTCTTAAGATTTCCATTTTCTTTTGAGTGTACTTGCTTATAAGCTTGTCAGCCTCATCAATGATAAGCAGGTATCCATGATTTACATTGAAAAACTCTCTAATCCCATTAACTCTCTTCCAAATCGTGCCGTAAGTTTGAGGTATCCCAAGAGCTCTCTCTATAGCTTCAACCAAATCACGGCTTGCCATGGTATCGTCACATTCAATGTAGGCAACCCTTGGCATCTTGGAGTAGTGCTTCAGAGCGTGAGTCTTTCCAAATCCTGATTTACCGACTACAATCCCAAGTCCCATGTCCTCTTGACAGGAGCTGCAAACTCCTATCACATTAGCCGAGTCTCTGCTTTCAAAGAAAGAGTTTCTCTTTGAGAGTCTTGTTGGAGCTTTACTTATACTCATAACCTTCTTAGATTCATCAGCGTTATTCTTTAGGTATTCCTCAAGCTTAGCCTCAATTTCAGATGTATCACTGTCATATTTTCCTGATAAATACCTTGATACTGTTGTCCTTGAGTAGTTAATCTCATTTGCCAATTCTGCCTTTGTCTTCTTGTTCGCTTCCAAATATTCATTGACTCTCTGAGCCAGTGTCTTTACTTTACTTGTATAAATAGCCGCTACTGCTTCCATAATTTATCCCTCACTTTTCTAATATTTTTAACCGAGTAACCTTAATTTTGAAAGTGCATCCTGAGCCTTTTTATTGAAGAACTCGTTTTCAAACTCTTGCTTTTGCCTGCTCTTCTTGTCCTTAAGTTCTGAAACAAACTGCTTGTCTTGAGGAAGAGCAACAACTCTATTATCCTTGTTGCCTTTACCTTTTATCATTAGGTTAGCAGTTCCAACGACCTCTCCGGGAGCTTCGTTGTACTGAGTAACTCTTTCCTCAAACGGAGTAGTAAATTTCTCAAGGCGTTCTTTGTCTCTCTTAAACTGTCTCTTTTGCATCTTCATATGTTCTTCAAGAGCCTTTTGTTGAACTTTTGGAGCTATCATGAGAAGCTCTTGAGATACCGCCTCACAAATTTTCTTACCTTCTCTCGTGTACACATAAAGCCTTGTAATGTCTTCAGTATCCCACTTGATATCAACCTTCTCACCGATATAGTCAACAAGCTCCTGAGCTCTGTACTCATAACCAAACTTTCTGATTCCTATGTTGTATACGTGAACCCTTTCAGCCTTCATCATCAATACTGAAGCATATGACTTCGGAGGAGCAGGCTTGTAATATCTATCCTCAGCCTTCATAAACAACTCAATCGGAGCAAGATATTTTTCCTTTTGTCTCTTGAGTCCCGAGTGTTGCCGCTTATGATAAACCTCGTCTCTCCATTTGGCCCATACATCATAAAACTCTTCCATTGTGAGGAGCTCTCCACGCTCAAGCATTTTGGGAATGTCCTTCTTGATTTTGGCTGCTGTCTTCGAGCCCGTCAAAGTTCCGGTATAGGAGAACATCCATTTTGTAAAGTTTGAGCAGACCGTTCCAAAAAACCTCTCCATTTGAGCCTTGCTCCAAGGTTGATATGGTAAGCTTCTCATATCGTCCTGAATTCCTATGCTCCTATAAAAGCCTTGAGTCTTACTATCAAAAGAGAGCTCTTCTTTGCTTCTTTGGCTTCGCTTTCTTCCTGTCATAGTCTCTGCTGTATAGTCCTTGCCGTTATCTATGAGCAACCACTGAGGAACTCCTCCCGGTGTCCCATAAATCATTTTGAGTAGTGATTGCTTTAGTATCTGAGAGTTAGCATTTAGACACATTACATCGCCAAGAATCGTCCTGCTTCGTGTATCAATCCAAGCCACAAGCCTTGGCCTAATAGCTGTCACCTTACCGTTTGGATGGGTATATGCAACCCAACAATCAAACGTATGCTCGTCACCTTGTACAAGGCCCATGACCGGAAGTGACTTGGTGTCTCTCGAACCCTTCACCATAACTTTATTCTTGTATTCCCGTGTGCCCTTAGCTGCAAGGAAATGAGCGTTTTTCCCTCGTGCTTCATCCATCAAATAATTGATGTACCTTGATACCGTCTGGTAGGAGGGGTATTCCCATCCTTTTGACTCTGCAACCTCTTCAAGCTTCATGTATAACATTTCCACCGTGCCGGCATTTGCTGCAAAGTGTTTGTCAAACCACACATTCTCTATGTAAGCCCTGACCTCAGCAGACAGAGAGGGGAACGTGTGTCTTTCTTTTGGCTTCCTGCATAATGAGAGCACTTTAAAAAAGTCGTAATTGTTGCCGTCTTCCTTCTGAAGCTTCATGGCCCAAGCTGAAGCTTCAAGGTAGGCTTGAGAATATCTGTATAAAGTTCTTTGGCTAATGCCGAGTTTTTCTGCAAACTCCTCAGCAAAAGTTGTCCTGTCATCACCATTGTAGTCAAGAAATTCCTGCACCTGTTTTGCAAGCTCAACTGCTTTGTAATATTGCTTTGAAAACTTTTCAATGTACCAGTTCAAATCAATGTCTATATACCAAGGAGTTTCGCTTTGCTCCGTTCTTTCGTCAATCACGACATCCCTCCCGTCTATATTCATTTTCTCTTTATGGGCCTGTCTTGCTTTTTTTGAGAGAGAGGAGAGAGCAACTAAAACCCTGTCTTTTCCTCCGTCTCTTGGCTCGTTTTTGGTTTTGTAGTTATCCGGATTTCTTTGGATACGCTGATAAATCGTATGATATTTGACTCCTTCAAGTTCAGCAGCCTCTTCGAGTGTGACAAAGATTTCAGCCAAATCCATTCCCCCTTTACAAAGTGACATCTAATCTGTTAGAATGGAGGGGATGAAATATTTTTTCATCAACGGCTTTTGAAAAGAGTGTTCTCGCTTGCCTGCGGACGCTCTTTTTCTTTTGCACTTTTGCCACTCCAAGCCCTCCAGTCATTAGTCTTTTGTCGCCTTAAATTTTTCGATTAGCTGCTCAACCTTTCTGAGTTCTCCTTCGATATAAGCGTTCATATCGCTAAGGGTTTCAATGCTTGCTTGTTTGATGTTTAGGTATCCAAAGAAGTCCTCAATCTCTCTTTCAATTTCATCCTGTACTTGAGCTGATTTTCTCTTCAGCTCTTTTTGTTTTCTCTCAAGGATAATTACCTTTGAATCATTGCTGAGATTTTCTTCATTAAGATTCATTCCGGCCTTGAGCTCCTGAAGCTCCCTAAGAAATACATCACTTTTTTTCAATGTTTTTCCTCCCTTACGCTATTTTCTTTAACTCTTCCAAGTCTAGGCCAAGTACTCTTGCAATGCTGCCAATGTATTTTTCTCCTGACCTATCCCCATATAATATTAGGTTGAGGTACTTGTTGCTTGTCCCGACTTCTTCAGCAAGCTGTACTTGAGTCATACCTTTTTCAACTAATGTCTTCTTCACCAACACTCCAAACTGTGTTAATTTTCTTTTGCGTTGCATCAAGCATCCTCCTTTTGTAATTTATTTCTGTAACTGCAACCTCCCATGGTATAATTAAGTTGCCACACTTATATATGAAGGGAGGTATAGTATGAATGATGAAATAATTTCTACCGGAAACCCTGTAGCCGACACTTTTTTTAGAAGACAAATTGTTGATGATGTAGGACTATTGGCTTTGGTTTCCTATCTCGAATCTAAGGGGCTCTTAGATAGAGATGAATTTTGGGACTTCGTAAATGCTGAATGCAAGTTAAGTCTCCATTCTATAATTAAGGCTTCTGCAAATATTTCTGACAGCGAACCTCATGAGGAATAGTGAGTTCCTTTAGTAGTTCTTTGTCTGTTTGTATCTGTCTTCTTTGAAGGTTTAAGTGCATTTCAAGAGCTTTATTTTCAATAAGCTTTCTTATGTTATTTGAGCCCTTGTGTTTAATTTCAAGACAGTCTTTGCATTCCTTAATTACCAACCAGTTATCAGGATTGAGTTCATGTGATTTAATCCTGATTTTTTGATTTCTTGTAGGTCTTTTTCCTCTTTTCAAGTTTCCACCTCCTATAATATTTTTTGTGCCAAAAGACAGGAGCACATTTTAGAAGTGAATTTTTTGTAGTAAGTTGTTGGAAAAAACTTACCGGAAAGGTCTGAAAATTTATCGCATTTCAGCTTGTGTTGTGATATTATTTTGATGTACTTATCTATCTATATATGATTATATATCAGTAAACGGATATTGTCAATATAAAAATACTATTTCGGATATTTTTATACTAAAACGAATATGAAGGGGGATATTATGGATACTGTAGGTAATAGAATTAAATGGTTAAGAACATCAAAAGGTTTAAATCAAAAGGAATTTTGCGAAAAAATAAATCTTGCACAAAGCCGACTTAGTGAGATTGAAAGTAATAAAACAAAACCATCTTTCGACACTTTGCTTGCAATTAAAGAATCCTTTGGTATATCGCTTGATTGGTTAGTATCCGGAGACGGATATAATGAAGCAAATGAACATTGTTCCGTAAACGGATATCTTTCAGAAGAAGAAAGAGAGTTGATTGAAAAGTATCGCTCAGGATTACATCCTATATTTGATTCAGATATAAAAAGGTTGACCGGAGATGTGGGCCGTCTTAATGACCAAGAACATGATCTGATTTTAAAATACCGAGAGCTTGAAGAGCGGGAGAGGGATGATATTTATGACAATGTTTGTTGGAAATATGATAGATTATTAAAGAAAAAAATGTTATCTCGCTCCATGAATGGAGGAACAGGAGAAGAAGCAGCCACAAATGAAACTGCTTAATTTTTTATACTTATTTGATAGATTTATATATCATTATTTGTTAAATTGGTTCTTTTGTCTTTTTATAATTAAATAGACCTTAAAACCCTTGTGTTTATGGGATTTTAACATCATTTTTTATAATAATAAGTTTTGTTAATTTGGTTTTTGATAAAAATAGACTTGCTAATATAATATTTCGCACGCTCTCCGCACGCTTCCGTTAGTCAGTTCATTTTCTCTAACGCTTGAAAAATAGGCACTCTTGAGATTTTTGTCGATTGTCCTGGTTGCTGTGCACGGTCAGTAACGCTACCGTTAGCACGCTTAATCACTTTTATTTTTAGGCTTTTCTTGGTATAATTAATAAAGAGCAGAAATAAAAGCACTTTATCCCTTACGCTACAAGGCTTCCAGTGCTTCTCTGCTCTTTTTATTTTCAATTATCCACATAATATCCACAGTTTAAATATTCTCAATATACTTGTCAACGGTCTTTCTCGTCATCCCACTCTATCCCTAGTAATATCAAGGTATCCCACCTTATCCCGGGTACTCTTTTATTAACCCTCTATTTGTCATTTATTTTGTTAATCAACAAAAATCGTTTCTCCACATTCTGCACATTCAACTTCTTGAAAATCATCATAATCATCATCAAATTCATCATATTCTGAATAAACTTCATCTTCTAA
>JAALLP010000106.1_pt1 | contig 32970 bp, 25 predicted proteins | sample 7245951 | NCBI WGS metagenome assembly JAALLP01 (sample SAMN13049199, study PRJNA578106) | oil field metagenome | isolation source: filtered produced water from oil reservoir B6 | place: USA:offshore Texas | collected 2016
TTGCCTGTTTAATAAGTGGAGGTAATTTTTCTAAGATGACTTCTTTATACTGAAACTCAAATAAATCTATCGTTTCACCATTTCTAATTTCATCTATCCTTCTCTCAATAGCGTCAAAATCAATTTTCTTTACATCTAGTATAGATCCATACTCTTTTGCATCTTTAAATACTTCTATGATATATTCAATATCTTCCTTTAATTTTTTTCTTTCTTCACCTTGGACATCTCCTAAAATATAATCCCAAAATGAATTGTCAATTCCAAATTTTCCATTGTCAATTAGTCCGTTGCTTTCTTGTATTGAACAAACATTCAACTCTATTTTCTTTCTAAATATTCTTCTATTTTTACTTCTTGCCTTCATCATTAGAGCAAAGGCTGCAAGTTGTCCTGCTCTGTCATCTATATCCAAGCCGTATAGGTTTTTCTCTAATATTAATTTTGGTATATCTCTTTCGGAGTAATTTGCTTTCAAATAAATATCATAAAGCACATCAAAGGCATATACCAAAATATGGCCCGATCCCATAGCAGGATCTAGCACCTTAATATCTTCTGGTTTTAAATCTGGATTTTTTAGTTCATCTAATTTCTTCTGAACTTCTGGGTCTTGCTCTGCTTCTTCTAAGTAATACTTCAACTGCATCTTTAATTCTTCATCTGGATGAGACTCTAGCCAAAGTCTGCCTAGTGAATTTTCCACCATATATTTTACAATCCATTTAGGTGTAAATAACTGTGTTGCAGCAGGAATATTTTCCTTTGTAATCTTTTTGTTTTTCTTTAATCCTGCAAAAACTTCATCTTTCTTTTCTGATATATAGTATTGATACATCCAACCAATAATCTCCACTTGGTCTTTATAGTCTTCTTCCTCAATAGATTCTACTAAATCCCTTATTATAGAACCCTCTGTCAATAGATTATCTGGTAGTAAAAGTTCTGTATAATCTGCTATTTCTTCAAATACCATAGGCATTATTTGCCCTAATTGATTACATTGTTTAATTATTAAATATTTATATAAATCTTCTGTATCATTTTCATCTATAAGTCTATAAACTATCTCTCTATCTATATCTAAATCTACATTTAAAGCCTCTTTTATAATATCTGGCTCTGTTTTACCTTCTTCTATAGATGATAATACTCTAACACCTGTAGGAAGGTATTCATTGACCTCCATAAAACGAAGGGCAATGAATCTGTTAAACCATGTATATGCCACTTCTTCTATAACTTGATCAAATCCTTTTTCTCTTATTTTAGATACTAGTTTTTCTCTTTGTTTTACTTCATATTTTTTATATATTTTACTATTTTCTAAACCTTTGATTCTAAAACCACCTTCAAAGGTTTCTATATCCTTTATTTCATCCTTTGTGATACCTAGTTCATAGGCTTTTTGAGTGATATCTTCGATAAGTCTATTTCTTGCTCTTACAGCAAAATTCTTTATAGCAGACTTGTTCATCTATATTTCCCCCTGATTATATTAACTTCAATTTCGTATCTTCATTTAATTGCTCTTTTAGTTTTCTTCTAATTTGTTCTATTACTTCTTCTATATCCTCTTCTGTTTCAATAACCTTTACTCCATGAAGTATGTTGGCCACACTAATGTTTTTCACTACCTTTGTTTTATATTCTATCTTGAGCTGGTCGTCATTAAATACTTCTGGTGCTATTGGTTCATTTTTTGGCTTTCTCTTAGTCTTTTCTTTTTCTATTTCATCAAAACAGCGAATCTTTAATCTATCTGATTCTTCCTTCATGGCAATGGCTTCATAAAAATTATTTGCACTATCCAAACGACTTAATAGATTATCAAATCTTGCTTTGAATTTACTTTTTAATTCTTCACCAAAGTCATATAAGTCTAATTCTTCTAATACTCTTTTGGAATCACTTTCAATAACACTTCTTACGGGTTTGCACTCCTCTTCTAGTAACTGGACAAACTTATCTGTAAATTCTTCAATTAAATTTGGTAATCTATGAATCTCTGAATAAGGCTCTTTTGATTTTACAATGCTTTGTATTTCCTCTACGATTTTAATCGTATCTTTATCTACCACATAGGTTCTATTTTTTTCATATATCTCTAATTTGTGAACAGCCTTATCAAACTGTTCTTTTTGATTTTTGAAGAATTTTTTCACATCAAAAACATCTTCTTCATAATCTAGCAAATCATCTTTTAGGCCATATACTTTTTCATAGAATTCTTTTACATCTTTAATATTTATAATTTCTTCAAAAAGTTTTTGTCCTTTTTCTAAGACTTCTTTTCCGGGATAATACTTATTTTTCTTGTATTCTTCCAGTAAAAAGTATATTCCATAATCATTTGTATCTGTAACCCTTTTATTTAGTTCTTGTTCGCATAATTTCTTAAACCTATCCATTAAGCCATCTTCATCATTTGGCATAGCAGCAGTTCCAAATACTTCTTTTGCTAGATTCTTTACATTATTGATATATTTAGCAGGAGTTTTAATTCTCTTTTTTACAACTAATCTATCTTGATAATCCCTTTTAGTTAAATAGTTAATAAGATCTTTATCAAACCCATTTATTGCCTCATTACCTAGTTGTAACTTAACTTCTTGCATTTTAAACAATCTAAGTACAATTCCAATAATGTCTAAATCTTTCCACCCATATGGAGCCTTTGAATAAAATGTAATAATAGATTTTATAGTCATTGGAATATTTCTTTCTGTATTTCTCTCAATATATCCATCTATTTCGTCTACTGCTAGTTTATTTGATATATCATCTGTAAGTTTTACCTGCATGTTATCTTCAAGTAGAATATCATTTAAATCTTTATTACTTTCAACAAAGGTTGTAATGTAGTTTAACTTATTGTACATGCTCTCTATAAGCACTTTAAATCCTTCATTAATTCGTTCTATAGGATTTTTAGATTTAATATCTAATTTCTGTGAATTAGCATATATATCTCCTGACTTTAGTGCTTCAATTAATAGAGTTTTGACTCTTTCTTTTCTTTCAGCAACTTCTCTAGATTTTCTAATTTTTATTTCTTCTATTTCTGAAGTAGATGAAGATCCACCCTTCCTTAATAAATAGGTTTGAATCTTTAATACTTCTTCCATTTCTTCAAGGAAAGTTGTATCCATTGGAAGTTTTATGATTAGATTATTCTCCCTAGTAGACATCATTTTGAGTTCTTGGTCTGTTAATTCCACACCTGTATCATAGTAAGGTGTTATAATTTTAAGTCCAATTTCACTCTTCTGTGGGGATAATAATCTATCATCAATGATTTTGTTAAAATCGAAATGATATCTAGCATTATATCTATATTTCTTTTCGTTATAGATTCCTTCAAAGATTTCTTCACCTATTTTTATTATAGTTTCACTCATATCAATAGGGATATTTTGAATCTCTTTATTTACATCTTGCTCCTCATGGGTAAGAAAAATATATTCGTTTCCATTTTTCTGGATAAGTGTTTCTTTTATTAATCTCTTTAATGATTCTTCTATCTTCTTTTTCAGTTCTATCTTATCATCATCTATATGGCTAACCATCAATGTGGCTATATTTTCAATATTAGAAGGTATTTCTTTTACGTATTTAATCATAAATAATACCTTTAATACTTCTACATCCTCTTTTGTTAAACGGTCATTATCTTCTGCATGTATTATTACTGTTCTAATATTTGAATCTAAAAATGCCTCTATCGTTTCATAAAATGCTGAAAATGGTATAAGTGTACCTGTTTCTTTATCTGCATACATAATTGCAGACTCTTGGAAAGCACTAAGCAGGGATCTTTCACCTTCTGATAAGTGTTTTCCACTAGCCCCATGAAGTCTAATTCCTGTAAAGACAGATTGTAGTAAATTAAATTGGTATGGTATAAATGGATATACTTCCACAAAATCTTCTTCAGATTTATAGTTTTTCATCTCTGCTGTATCTGCTGAAAAAGTAATTAGATTTTTTAAAATCGCTTCCTTATCTTGATATAATAGTTTTAATGTCTCTATAGCAACATCATTTTTACGAAGTATTCTTTTCTTAATTACTTCATCAACATTGGCACTTGATAAATTAAGTCTTGTATTAAATCTACCTTGTATCTTTGAAAAGTCATTTCCTTTAACTTTAGTAATTGAATCTATGTCCTGCTGTGATGTTACTATAACCCATGCTCTACCTCCACAGTAAGTACCTAGATCCTCTACTACTGTTTGAAGATTAAGCATAAGCCCTACATCATCTCCAATATACTGTCCTATTTCATCTACTAAAAATACCACATGATGATTATTCCCTTTAGTTTCTATGTATTCCTTTACTCTATTAGCAAATTTTTCAACGCTTAGGGTGTAATTTTCTTCTGCTTTGTTATACCAGTTTCTTGCAGCCTCCTCACTCATCTTTGTTGTTTCTGCTAAGGCTTTAACAATATTATCTTCTTCAAAGTAAAAATCCTCTCTAGCATCAGTCCACTTATTCCCTGATAATTCTTCAAATTTTAATTTAAAGTCTTCATATGTTCCGTCTTTGATTAACTGTCTTTCGAGTTCTGCAACCCAAGGCAGTGCAGCACAAAGACCTTGCATTTCATTAAATACTTTCATGAATACCTTTACAATTGCATCTTTGTTTGTTTTTGAATTAGCATCGGATTTTGAATCTATATTAAATAGAATTACATCAGCACTGACATCTCCTGCCATTTTCATATCAGCCAGTACCATTGAATCTTTTATCTTATCATTAAAATAGTGAACGGCTTTTTTACCATTTACCTCTTTATTTTCTAACAGGTATGATAAAATCTTTAAGAAGTGAGACTTACCACTTCCAAAGAAACCTGAGATCCATACACCCATCTTATCTGTATAGTTATTTATGCCTTTTTTATAGGCTTCAAAAAATTCACTAAAATGTTTAGATAATTCTCTAGTTACAACATATTCTTCTAATTCTTGATAAACATTGGTATCATCGTCTTGACCAATCTTAATAACTCCTTTAATGTCTCTATCAATTTTCTTATAAAACATTTTTCTTAGTATCATAACAATCTCTCCCTTCCCCTTATTACCTTTCTATTAATTTGAATGCCCTGTAGTAATTGTCATCCTTTATCTCATCGAATAGCCTTAATTCAAGGCCATCGTATACCCCCGGGAAAAACATAACCAAGGGAACATGGTCTACTACTGCATGCAATGTATTTAATACAGTATGTGATCTTATTATAGGCCATGCTTTTCCCACTCCTGTTAAAAATACGATATTGTTATCATCTACTCTTTCTCTTATATACTCTACTACCAAATCATTTTTTTGAGTAAGTCTAAGTGTTTTCTTTATTGCGTTAATAACATATTCTGTTCCCTTTTGCTTTTCCATCTCAAAGACTTTATTTAGGTATCCTTTACTTTCAAGGATCTCTAAAATGATTTCATATAGATCAAATTCTTTAATTTTTATTTCTGAATCTTCGGTGTTAATCCTTTGCTTTAAAAACTTAATGTGTTCTCTAACAATCAATTCATGTTCAGGATCGTAATCAAATATATAAAAGCCGATTTCATTCCCTAATCCCTTATTTTCTCTAAATCGCTTTTCCTGTAACTTAGGAAGAATTTTGTCTAGTCTTTCATAAATATTCATCTATATCTCTCCTAACATCACTTCTAAATAGACTATGTCCCCTATATCCTTTAGATGTTTAATAACATCTTCTTCTATTATTTGTGGAATAATTTCAATGTCTTTTTTTTCATTCTTAATAAATCCTGCTTCAGATAAAACTCTCTTGTATACTTGTTTCAACTTGTAAAATGTATAATCCTTCCATGATGCAATTTTTTCACTCTGTTCTGCTTTTCTCCTAAAAAATATATTAAAATCTTTATCTGTTATAATAAAATCTTTTAAGAGTATCTTTTCTCTATAAACTTCTTTCATGAATTCAAAGAATAATCTATCTGTTTTAAGAATACTATATATGGCTAATTGTTTGCTTGTTTGCAAACTTCCATTTATAATTTTTTGTAATATATAATCATCTAAGACTTGTATTCGTTTAATAACTGTTGAAGCAATTTCTCTTTTTCTGGCTTCTGTATTTACAGCAAAAATATTTTCTTCTATAGCCTTAATTTTTATTTCTTCATCACTCAAACCTTGTAATTTCAACCGTGAAGCCTTTTTAAGTTCAAGATATAGAAAAGGTCTCGACTTTAATATTGAGGTATATTTTAACATTATATTCAAATTCTCCCCTTTCATATGGGCCAATTTTTCTAATGATTTAATTATATCATTACAGTCAAGTATTTTCCAACTTTTGTTATATAAATAAAAAACCCGTGAAAGATTACAGGATTTCTCCTGCATACACCTCACGGGGTTTCACCAAACTTTATTATTTTTCACCAATGTTTTTTATAATTCTGCAGAGTTTATTATAATTAGACACAAACGGATTTTTTGCGTTCCAAACCTATTCAACAGTTACTGATTTCGCCAAGTTCCTTGGTTTATCTACATCACAACCTCTCATCACTGCTACATAGTAAGCTAATAGTTGTAGAGGTACAACTGCAGGAATACTAGCTAATAAATCATTTGTCTTAGGTATATAGACAACTTTATCTGCTACTTTTTCTATTTCTTTATTTCCTTCTTGGGCTATTGCAATCACATAAGCTCCTCTAGCCTTTACTTCTTTAACATTTGACACTATTTTTTCAAACAGTTTTTCTTGTGTTAAAGTAGCTATAACAGGTGTTCTATTCTCAATTAATGCAATTGTACCGTGTTTCAATTCCCCTGCAGCAAAGGCTTCTGCATGCATATAAGAAATTTCTTTTAACTTCAATGCGCCTTCCAATGAAAGATTATAATCCAGTCCTCTTCCTATATAAAAGGCATGTGCTTCGTCTTTGATTTCTTTTGCAAGTTCTTTAATATTATCGGCTTCATCTAAAATCTTCTGTACCTTATCTGAAGTAAGTTTTAGTTCCTCTATCATTTTCTTATAGAACTCTTCATCTATAGTTCCTTTCTTTAGTCCCATGTCTAAAGCAATCATATAAAATGCAACTAACTGAGTTGTATATGCCTTTGTTGATGCAACTGCAACTTCAGGCCCTGCCCATGTATAAAACACATCGTCTGCTTCTCTGGCAATAGAAGAACCTACAACATTTGTTACAGCAAGTACCCTAGCTCCTTTTTCCTTTGCTTCCCTTAGGGCAGCTAAAGTATCGGCAGTTTCACCAGATTGGCTAACTACAATAACTAATGTATTTTCATCTATGAAAGGTTCTCTATATCTAAACTCAGATGCCAAATCTGTTTCTACAGGTATTTTAGCAAATTTTTCTATAGCATATCTTCCTATAATTCCTGCATTGTATGCTGTTCCACAAGCAACTACATAAATCTTTTTGATTTTTTCTAAATCATCTTTAGTTAACTTTATATCATCAAGTTTTATTTTACCCTGTTCATCTAATCTTCTAATCAATGTTTCTTTGATACCATTAGGCTGCTCTATTATTTCCTTGATCATAAAATGATCATATCCGCCTTTTGAAGCAGCTTCTACATCCCAATTCACATGGAATACGTCTTTTTTTACTTCTTGCTTATTTCCATTTAATATTTTTACTTCATCCTTAGTTAGATGTACTACCTCTCCATTATCTAGAAAATGTACATCTCTTGTATATTTTAAAAGAGCTGGAATATCTGAAGCAATAAAGTTTTCATCTTTACCTATCCCAACTACAAGAGGACTATCTTTTCTTACGGCAACGATTTCATCAGGATGTTCTCTTGAGATGACTCCTATTGCATATGCTCCCCTTAGTTTTTTTATAGCCTCATATACAGCTTGTAATAAATCTCCATCATAATAATAATCAATCAAGTGCACAATTACTTCTGTATCTGTTTCTGACTTAAACTTCACACCTTTAGAAATTAACCATTCTTTAACACTCATATAGTTTTCAATAATTCCATTGTGAACAACCGCAATAGTTTCACTCATATTTAAATGAGGGTGAGCATTTTCATCGGATGGAGCTCCATGTGTTGCCCATCTTGTATGACCTATACCTAAATTGCCTTTAATGGGATTTTTCGTAATATTCTCTTCTAGAGTTGCCAGTCTTCCTTTGTATTTTTGGAATCTTACGTCTTCACCTGTATGAACAGCAATTCCAGCAGAGTCATATCCACGGTACTCCAATCTCGATAATCCATCTACAATTACATCACTTGCTTCTCTAAAACCTACATAACCAACTATTCCGCACATAAAAAATTCCTCCTTAAAATTTTGCACAACAATAAATGCTTGAAGCATTTCAAAATTGAATTACTCCAAGTATTTACTTTGTACATATATTTTAATGGAGAAAATCCTCACTGAAGCTATTTTGTCCCTAAAATCACTTTTAGGTTTTGTAAGCTTCTCGGGCTGTGAGCTCCCATAGGGCATCCGCCGAATTTTCGATAACCCTATTTCCTCGTCAACTCAAAACAAAATAAAAATGTCTTGAGTTCTGGCGCTTTTTTCTTTTTTGATTCTCTCCTTAATATATTATATTATTTTTGAATGCTTTTGTTAACTACAATTTTGTTTATATAACAAAAATGTTACTTTTTTCACAAAAGCCTTTACACAAAGTAAAGGCTCTTATATTATAACATGTTTTGTTACCTTTTTCCAAAACCACATACCCATAACAGATTTTTCATTCACTTTCTTATTGTTAGATTCTATTTCTATTTCAAGATTTAAACTTAGTCACTTCCTTTACGAATAAACTTGCTGACCTAGCATGCAATCCATTTTTATTTATTATTTTTACTATTTTTTCCATGACGAGATCCTTTATATTATATCAAAAAAATATTATTTAAGATTTTATTTTTAAATATTCTTCTTTAATAAGCTTGACTTCTTTTGAATCCTTATCAAGACCTGTTATTTTTTCTATTGCTATTTCTAAAGTATTCTCCTCTAATATTTTCTGCATTTTAACTGCATCTTCATCTTTAGAATAATCATAATTAAGTCCTGCAGCAATACCCTTTATAAGATTTTTATTATTTATGTTAAATTCTATTGTACCCATTAGTGGTTTAATAAGTCTATCGTTTTTACTTAACTTTCTAAGGGGTTGTCTTGCTACCCTAACAACTTCATCTCTCAAATAAGGGTTTTTAAATCTTGAAAGAATCTTTTGTATATATTGATAATGTTTTTCTATATTAAATCCATACTTTTTAATTAAAACCTTTCCACTTTCCTCCATGGCACCTTGTACTATCTCTTGTATTGAAGCATCCATTATACTTTCTCTCACAGTTTTATATCCTTTTAAATATCCTAAATAAGCTGTTATTGCATGACCAGTGTTTAATGTGAATATTTTCCTCTCAACATAGGCCATCAAGTTTTCGGTAAGCTCCATTCCTTTTATTTTAGGTATTTCTCCTTTGAACTGAGTTTTATCCACAATCCATTCTTTAAACTCTTCCACCATAACATGAATATCATTTTCTTTATTCTCTTCCATAGGTGGAATAATCCTATCTACTGCGCAATTAACAAACCCTACATAATTTTTCAAATATTCAATTTCTTCTTCGCTTAAATATTTTTTGACCATTTCTTTCAAATGTTCAGATGCCCCAACCATATTTTCACAAGCTATAATATTTAGATAATTTCTATTCTGTTTTTTAGATCTTTCTTTTATTCCTTGAGCTATTGTTGGAGCTATTTTATCAAGTATATTAGGTCCTACTGCAGTTGTAATTAGGCTTGCTTCTTCTATTTCCTTTATTATATTTTCATCTAATGATGATATAGCCGAAATATTTTCAACATAATTTTTCTCAACTTTTTCTCCAACAGTCTCTACTAAATATTTTTTGTTTTCATTTATTGAATCTATAATATTTTGATCGACATCAGCAAAAACTACACGGTAACCTGAATCAGCTAATAAATATCCAATAAATCCTCTCCCTATATTACCTGCACCAAATTGAATAGCTTTTTTCATTTTAGCCCTCCTAACAATCACTCTTAATAAATATTAATTTATATTTTGCTCTAAATTTGACAACCTATGGATCCCTTTTTTATAATCTAATTTTTCCAAGATTAAAGGGGCCCATAGGTAGTCTTATTTGGATTTAAATTTATTAACCAATGTTATTTTTTCATAAGAATATTGTAAACCTTATCTACATCATTAGTTTGAGAAAGTTCCTTAACTAGTGATTCGTCTTCAAGAGTAGATGCTAGATTTGATAAAATACTTAAATGTTCATTTCCTTTCCCTGCAATACCAATTACTAAGTAAGCCTTATTCCCTTCTCCAAAATCAATTCCTTGTGGATATTGAAGTACTACAATTCCAGATTTTATAATATTCTCTTTAGCTTCTGAAGAACCATGGGGTATTGCAACACCATTTCCTATATAAGTGGTAAGCATACTTTCTCTTTGATGCATAGCTTCAATATAATCATCATTTACACATCCACTATTTACAAGTAGCTTTCCTGCAAAACTAATTGCCTCTTTTTTGCTCACACTTTTTAATCCAAGTTTTATATTCTTTTTGTCTAAAACTTCTTGATTTGAATTGTTATCTTCTTTATTTTTCTTTACATTATAATTATTTACTGTAGACACTTTTTTTTTAAGTTCTTCTACTAACTCATCATATATTGGAGTTGATACAAAATTGTCTATTGAGATATGCTTTTTGTTTGGAGCCTTTGTTTTCGCTCTTTCTGTTAAACTTTTATGGGTAATTATAATATCTGCATCATCTGGAATATCATTAATCGCAGTATTTACAACAACAATATCTAGTCCAGCTTTTTCAATTTTCTTTCTAAGTTTTGTTGCTCCCATCGCACTTGACCCCATGCCTGCATCACATGCTACAACAATTTTTGTCACTAAACCATCTATATCAACTTTTTCTTCTTTTTTATTTTTTAGTTCCTTTACTTTTGCTGTTGCGTTTTCTAACTCCTCTTCACTTTGTTTTTCTGCAGATCTCTTTACAAATATTGATGCTACTAAGAATGATACAGCTGTAGATACTGCTACACCTGATAATACTCCAAAGAATCCACCTTTAGGTGTCATGGCTAATAGTGCAAATATACTTCCAGGTGATGGTGTAGCTACAAGACCTGCATTTAATATCATAAATGTAAATACACCACTTGCTCCACCAGCTATTACTGCAATAACTAAAGCCGGATTCATTAGAACATATGGGAAGTAAATCTCATGTATTCCTCCTAGGAAGTGAATGATTATCGCACCTGGTGTAGATTGTCTTACTGAACCTTTACTGAAAGCTAAATATGCTAATAATATTCCTAAACCTGGTCCTGGATTTGTTTCTATTAAAAAGAATATGGATTTTCCAAGCTCTTTAGCTTGCTGAACGCCTATTGGGCTTAATACACCGTGGTTAATTGCATTATTTAAAAATAATATTTTTCCTGGTTCAACGAAAATAGAAACTAATGGTAATAGTTTAGCATTAACTACACCTTCAACAGCCGCCTTTAAAATATTATTTAAGCTTAAAACTACTGGTCCTATTGCTAGATAAGCAAGTATAGCCATAACCATACCTATGATTCCTGCTGAGAAGTTATTTACTAACATTTCAAAACCTGATTTTACTTTTCCTTCTATGCTTTCATCAAATTTCTTAATTACATATCCTCCAAGAGGACCCATGACCATAGCACCTAAAAACATTGGTACATCTGCACCAACTACAACACCCATAGTTGATACAGCTCCAACTACTCCTCCACGGTTTCCACCTACTAATTTACCACCTGTATAACCTATTAATAAAGGAAGTAAATTAATAATCATTGGTCCTACTAACTTACTAAGATTTTCATTTGGAATCCACCCTGTAGGGATAAATAATGCAGTTATCAATCCCCATGCTATAAAAGCACCTATATTTGGCATAACCATACCACTTAAAAATCTACCAAATTTTTGTATTTTAACTCTTACATCTTTTTTTTCGCTAGCTGCAATACTATTCATTTATATGCCTCCTTTTCAAATTTTTATATTTAAATAAAAATCTTTTAAAATATTATTGATATAGTCATATAATTGGTTACTATTCATATTTTTTAATAAATTCTCCTTGAAAAGCTCCTGGCTTACCCTGCTTATGCATTCAATATACTCTCTTTCTATGTCTTTAGGGGCTAATAGAACTATAACGAAATTTATTTTATTTTCATTAACCTTTATCTCTTTTGGTAGTTTAATAATTCCTACATTTAACTCTTTTACTGCGTTACTTCTGCAGTGTATTATAATTGCATTAGATTCTTCTAGTATAAATTGCCCTTGGGCCTCTCTTTTCTTAATATCATTTTTTAATACTTTGCAATTTATTATGTCATCAGTGTATAAATTGCTTATTTTGTCTATTATTTCTTCGTAACTATTGATATCTAGTTCATCATAATACTTAAAATTATTTAATATTTGCATAACAGCTTTTCCGTAATTAATGTTCTTCTTTAAATCCTTTTTAAAATCTTTTCTATTTGCATTATTTTTTTTGGCAGAATTCCTAAATTTCATTCTATCAATTACATTAAGTATTTTTTTCTTATCTTCTTCGAGTAAGAAGGGATTTACTACAACGTTTTCCAAACCTTCATAATACAGTTTCACCGTTGAAACTATGAAGTCACATGCGTTAAGGTCAACTTCATTATTTTCTAATTCTGCTATAGAGACTGTATCAATAACTTTTAAATTCAGAAACTCTTTCTCAATCTTAGAGGACAATAATCTAGAAGTTCCAATCCCACTTGGACAAACTACTATGATTCTATAAATATGGTTATGTGCCCTCTCTACTGCTCCGCCTATATGAAGCGCAATGTAGCCAACTTCTGTATCAGGTACTCTAAGTTTTAATTCATCTTCTATTATTTTGGATGCTTCCTTTGAAAGCTTGAAAAGCTGAGGATAATTTTCTTTAATTTGATCTAGTAGAGGATTTCTAATATCCATATTCATGGTTAATCTTTTAATTGCAGGTTCCAGATGAATTGCTAAATCTATTAGGAGTTTATCATCTTGCATTAGCTCAATACTTAATTTTGATTCTATAAACTTAATAATTTTTCTGGCTATTTTTATAATCTTATATTTCTCTATAAAGAAGGTTTCGTTCACATCTTTTTTGTCTATAAAATACTTCCTTGAACCCATGAGATGCATAGTTATATACCCAACTTCATCCTCTGGCAATTTGATGTCAAAGGCCTTACTTATTTTATTAGATAATTGCCAAGCTAAATCAAATTCTTTATTTGTTTTTAACTGATTTAAGAATTGTTTATCTATTTCAATTGTTTCTCCATGCTTAATTCTTTCTATAACAAGGGCTATATGAACAATGAGGGCCACATACTGGCTATCATTCAGCTGATAGTCATAAGATTTTTCCATTTTATAAACTATTTTTTCTATAACTTCTACTGTCTTTTTATCAACCATATTGAGAAGTTTATTACTAGTTCTTAGTTTTATAGAATCATTTTCCTGTACTCTATTCTTAATAGAGTTTTTCAATATATCCAATACTTCTTTATCAGAGTGGGTTTTATATATAAGATTAACCATTAGTTTTCTTAAAAGTGATTCGTTACCTTCAACATAAACTCCAAGCCCAGGCTTTCTAATTAATTTTATATTATATTCTGTAAGAATTTCTTCAATTTTATCGAGGTCTGAACTTATTGTTCCTCCCGTAACATTAAGCTCTGACTCAAATTTATAAATTTTTATAGGTTCTTTACTTTTTAAGAGCTCTATTAATATAAACAATTGTCTTTCTTCTGGAGTATATTTCTTTTTGAAATTTTGGCCAGCCAATAGATCCTTTAGCCTTCTTTTTTCTTCTAAACTGCCTACAATAGTTACTCCATAGCCCGGTTTTTTAATAAGCTTAAAATTATGTTTTTTTAAAAATTTCTCCACTAATGGAATTTTCCTTAACACAGTTCTAGAACTTACGTTTAGCTTTTCAGCTATATAGCTGGTTGTTAAAGGCTCAGTACTTTCTACAAGTATCATAAGTATTTTTCTAGCTTTATTATCTAAAGCTTTCATATTTATCTCTCCCGGAAAAGAAATTATCAAATTAAAAAAGTGCACTTTGTTTTCTAATTAAATAGTATCTTAAAAATATTGAAATTTCAACGAATACTTAGCTTTATTTTGTCATTATGAATTAGTGACATTTCTAAATAATATGAATTTTGTAGCGTTCAGGCCATCATTTTTTAGAATTTTTTGATTTTTATTTATATAATTTTATTCTTCCTCTTTCAAAAATAAAATGAATGGATGCAGTTACAACACTGCTTCCATTCATTTTATTAAAAAAGTTGCACTCCTCAAATCAAATTCTTAATCCGTTACTTTATTGAATACTTATTTTAATCTTTCCTCTATAAGCTCAACTAGCTCTATTGCATATTTTTCAAGTACTTTTATATCAGTTCCTTCAAGCATCACTCTTACCAGTGGTTCAGTTCCTGAAGGTCTTATTAATATTCTTCCTTCTCCATGCATTTTTTCTTCTATCTCTTTGATTCTGCTTGCAATCACTTCATCTTCCATATATTTTTTCTTTTTATCGTTACTTACCTTTGCATTTTTTAGTACTTGAGGATAAACCTTCATTATTGATGCAAGTTCTGATAATGGTTTATTTTTCTTTTTAACTACTGAAAGTAGCTGTAGTGCAGATAAAAGTCCATCTCCTGTGGTATTGTGTTCTAAGAATATAATATGTCCTGACTGTTCTCCTCCTAGTATATATCCTTTTTCCTTCATCTTTTCCAGTACATATCTATCTCCTACCTTTGTTTTCACTATATTACAATTAAATTCCTTCAAAGCCTTTTCTAATCCTATATTGCTCATAACCGTAGCTACTATTGTATTATCCTTTAGTTTGCCTTCCTGCATAAGATAGCTTCCACAGATCGCCATTATCTTATCTCCATCTACTATATTTCCTTTTTCGTCCACAGCTATCAGTCTATCGGCATCGCCATCAAAGGATAATCCTATATCAGCACTATTTTCTATGACAAAGTTTTTGATTACCTCGGGATAAGTAGATCCACACTTATAGTTTATGTTAAGACCGTTAGGATTGTGATTTAAAACCTTCACTTCCGCTCCAAGTTCTTTTAATATTGCTGGCGCTGCCATGTAGGATGCTCCATTTCCACAGTCCATTGCTATCTTCATTCCCGTTAAATCCACATCTATTGTGGATTTGAGAAACTCTGCATAATCCTTTACTGCATCCTCTACTTCTATCTTTCTACCAACTTCGTTTCCTTTAGGCAAAGCTTCTATATCCTTGCCATTTAATATGTATTCTTCTATTTTATCCTCCACCTCATCGGGCAGTTTAAATCCGTCTTTATTAAAAAACTTGATTCCATTATATTCTACGGGATTATGGGAAGCTGATATTACTACTCCCGCATCTGCACCGTATTTTCTTGTAAGGTATGCAACTGCCGGCGTGGGGACTACGCCTACAATGAGGGCATCGGAGCCTGCTGACAGTATGCCCGAAATCAGAGCAGCTTCAAGCATATCTCCTGATATTCTAGTATCTTTCCCTACAACGATTTTAGCTTTTTTCTTACCATTTGTCAGTATATATGCTCCTATTCTTCCAAGTTTATATGCTATTTCACAGGTCAGTTCTATATTAGCAACTCCTCTTACTCCATCAGTTCCAAATAGTTTGCCCATAATAAACCTCCATCATTGTTAAATAAGCTTTTATAATGTAAAATACCTAATCTACTATATTTTATCACAATAAATTTATACCGGCAATAATTTCAAAAAAAGGTTCCTTTATGGGAACAAAGGCATCTGGCGACGCTTTGTTAGTTCGTAGTTAGTAGTTCGTAGTTGGTAGCCCTGATTAGCTCTTAGTTCTTAGCTCTTGGCTCTTGGCAAATCCTAGTCGTTCTTTAGGGTCTTTCTTGCGGAATTTACTTTGTTTTATACCTGCAATTTTTTCAAAAATGTTTGAATTCCTATGCAACCAGAAAAATAGACTGCTGAAAAAGCAGTCTATTTCATATTTACATTAAACGCTAGTTGATTTTTTAGTCTCACCGGACAGTATCTTATATGACTGTTTGATTAGTATTAAAGCAAGGACAAATAGTAATACTCCAAATATTACTAATATAAAGTTTCCTGCTGCAAGATTTGTCTTGATTAGCAAAATTAATGCTGTTAATGTAACGATAAACATAAATATCATTGGATAAATAATCATCTTGTTGCTTCTTCCGCTATTTGCTAGCCATGCAGCCAATGAAAGAAGTGCTATAGCAGCCAATAATTGATTTGCTGACCCGAATAGTGGCCATACTTTTTGCCATCCAGCTACTGCTAACCATCCGCCAAGTGCAACTGTTATAGCAGTTGATACAAATCTATTTGTAGCAAGAATACTTTGCTGTTCTTTAGTTTCATCCTCAAAGAACTCTTGGAATATAAACCTCGCAAGTCTTGTGGCAGTATCAAGACTTGTTAAAGCAAAGGCCGAAATCGCAAGCGCTGTAAAAGGTTTTCCAACTGACATAGGTATACCTATTTTAGTCATGAATGTACCTACGCCAGTTGCAAATACGTTAACAGGTCCTCCTACCTTTAACAGTTCACCAAATTTGTCGCCACTTATATAAGCAGCTGTTATTATTGCTATTATTGCCAGTACACCTTCGATTAACATACCACCGTAACCGATTAGCTTCGTATCTCCTTCTTTATCTACCTGCTTAGAAGAAGTACCGGAACCAACCAGTGAGTGGAAACCTGATATAGCTCCACAGGCAACTGTTACAAATAAAAGTGGGAATAAATATTGTCCATTTACATTGAATCCTGTAAATGCTGCTAACTGTATGCCGGGTCTATACATTATTAATCCGAATACTGCTCCACCGATCATTGCGTATAAGAGATATGAATTCAAATAGTCTCTCGGCTGAAGTAGTATCCATACCGGAGTAACTGAAGCAACAAAAATATACCCAAGGATTAATACTATCCAAGTATTTTTAGAAAGTACTAGTGGGAATTTCATACCTATCCAAATACATGCAAATAGTAATATTACTCCTATAACACTACCTATTGATAGAGGTACTCCACTTCTATAAACTGCAAAACCAAATACAACAGCTAATACTATAAATAATAATGATGCAGTAGCTGCCTGCGGAGTACTCACAAATGTTCCTGCAACAACATTAACAAACGCTGCAACTACTAGAAGAAGTGTAAGCCATGCAAAAACAGCAAATAATTTCTTTCCTGATTTACCAATATTAGCTTCAATTATTTGTCCAACTGATTTACCATCATGTCTTACTGAGGCAAATAAAGATCCAAAGTCATGTACACCACCAAAAAAGATACTACCAATAACTATCCATAAAGTTACGGGAACCCAACCAAATACTGATGCAGCTATTGGTCCTACTATTGGTCCTGCCCCTGCTATTGATGCAAAGTGGTGACCTAAAAGTACTGGTGCACCTGCTGGTACATAGTCAACTCCATCATTTAATCTGTGAGCAGGAGTTGTCTTTGAAGGGTCCATTCCCCATTGCTTACATAGCCAGGCACCATATGTGGCGTAAGCAATGACAAATGCAATAATACCAAATAATACTAAAAATAATGACATAAAGAAGCCTCCTTTTATAATATTTTATTATTAAGGTTGATAAAATCTAACAACCTTATTAGCTTTTTTACTGGTTATGACTTTATTATCATGGAGGTCAACCAAAATCAACCTTATATCAGCCCAGCCCTTGAAACCAAAGGCAAATCCCTTCTGATACCTAAATCTTTCTATTTTTTTTATTAAATTTACATCTTCTAGTCTATCCACAACTATAATTCCGCTTATTGTAGTAGACATGTGCTCGTGATGAGGATCCACATAGTCTTTTATACTTCTTTTTAATATACCTATAATGTTATCAATGGATTTTTGATCAATAGATTTAAAATATTTTAAAAAGCAGTATTCATCATTTTCAAAGGCATAGATTGTGATCTTTTTACTAGCAAAATATTTTTCATTTCGCATATTTAATGATGCAAATATATCAAAATTGGTATCGCCGTACTCGTAGTTCTCTTCTATGTTAAATATCCTTGAGTATCTCTCTTTAATTTTTTCTTTGTAAGTTTCAAAAACCATATAATCACCATCTGCTTAGAAATTTTAGGAACAAAAGTACACCTTTCATATATAATTTAAATATACAGAAAATTTTAAAACAAATAAACATTTTAAGGTCTAACTGTTGATTTTTATGTTTGAACTGCAATTATTTAGCTCTAAACAACATATTAAAAGTGTATTCTTCATTGATATTCTTATTCAATTTTTTTCATATTTTTCCTGCAAAAAATAAAAAGCAGGCAAAAAATTTTTTGCCTGCCTTTTATTTTTTAATTATTATCCCCTTACTTCTTCTGCTCCTCTTTCAAGAGCCTTTTCGTTAAGTGGAATCAGATGGGCCTTAGAAGGTCCAAATACCTTTTTGAGAGCCTCTATTACTGTCTCTACTTTTACTACTTTAGTAAGCTCTATATAGGCACCCAACATTACCATGTTGGCAACCTTACCGTTACCGATTTCAACAGCTATTTCATTAGCTGGCACGTAATAGGCCTTTACATCGTCTCTTTCAGCTTTCTTTTCTATTAATGAACTGTTTATTAGCAATATTCCATCCTTTTCTAACTCTTTTTCAAATTTAATTAATGATGGTAGGTTCATAACGATTGCCGCCGTTGCATTGTGATCAATTATTGGAGACCCTATTGGAGTATCTGAAACGGTTACGTTACAATTTGCTGTACCTCCGCGCATTTCAGGTCCATAGGATGGAAGCCATGATACGTTCTTTCCTTCGATCATTCCAGCGTATGCAAGAAGCTGTCCCATTGACATAACTCCTTGACCACCAAATCCTGCACAAATAATTCTTTCGTTTACCATATTACTCCACCTCCTCTGGACTACGGAAGTTTCCAAGTGGATAGTAAGGCAACATGTTTTCTTCTAACCACTTAAGCGATTCTGTTGGTGTTAATCCCCAGTTAGTTGGACATGTTGAAAGAACTTCAACTATTGAGAATCCTTTTCCTGACAACTGACATTCGAAGGCTTTCTTTATAGCTTTTTTTGCCTTTCTTATATTTGCAGGGTTATGAACTGACACTCTTTCTACATATGATGCACCTGGAATAGTAGCTAGCATCTCAGATACCTTTAAAGGCATACCTGCATGCTTAGGATCTCTACCATATGGTGAAGTCGTTGCTTTCTGTCCTACTAAAGTGGTAGGTGCCATCTGTCCACCAGTCATACCATAGATAGCATTATTTACGAATATAGTAGTTATATTTTCACTTCTATGGGCAGCGTGTACAATTTCAGCTGTACCTATTGAAGCTAAATCACCATCACCCTGATAAGTAAATACTACATTTTCCGGAAGTACTCTCTTTATACCAGTAGCAACTGCAGGTGCACGTCCATGGGCAGCTTCATGCATATCGCAGTTAAAATAGTCATATGCTAAAACTGAACATCCAACAGGTGCTACACCTACTGCTTTACCCAATACTCCTAATTCTTCTAAAACCTCTCCTACCAGTCTGTGGATTATACCATGTGTACATCCAGGACAGTAATGGAAAGGAGTTTCAGTTAAACCTTCAGTTCTTTTAAATACTACTGCCATTACTTAGCACCCCCTAACATTTCCTTAGCTTTATTAACTATTTCCTGTGGTGAAGGAATCATGCCACCAGATCTTCCATAGAATCCTACCGGTAACCTACCATTATTAGCAATTTTTACATCATCTATCATCTGTCCACAGCTCATTTCCACAGTTAAGATAGCCTTAGCTGTTTCAGGTATTTCATCAAAGGCTTTATGTGGAAATGGCCATAATGTTATAGGCCTAATTAGACCTGCGTTTATACCTTCCTGCTTTAACATTTCTATAGCATTTTTAACTATTCTTGAAGTAGTACCATATGCAGCAAATACTATCTCTGCATTTTCTATGTTGTACATTTCATATCTAACTTCATTCTTTTCTATTTCTCTATATTTTGCCTGTATTTTTTGGTTTAATTTTTCCAGCTCAGCCGGATCAAGTCTTAAAGAGTTTATAATATTCGGCTTTCTCTTGCCTTCAGTTCCTGTTGTAGCCCAGTCCTTTGGAGGTAATTCTCTTTTCTTAGGCTCTCTAAATTCTATTGGTTCCATCATTTGACCAATCATACCATCGCCAAGAACCATAACTGGGTTTCTGTAGTAATCTGCTACATCAAAGGCTTCCATTACTAAGTCAACTGCTTCCTGAAGGTTTGCAGGAGCGTAAACTACCAGCTTGTAGTCTCCATTTCCGCCACCTCTAGTAGATTGATAGTAATCTGATTGTGCTGGTTGAATACCGCCCAGTCCAGGACCTCCTCTTACTATGTTTACAATAACACATGGAAGTTCTGCTCCAGCTATATAGGATATACCTTCCTGCTTAAGTGCTATACCAGGTGAAGATGAAGAAGTCATAACTCTTGCTCCTGAACCTGCTGCGCCGTAAACCATATTTATAGCTGCTACTTCACTCTCAGCCTGTAAAAATGTTCCTCCTGCTTTTCCAAGTTCCCTTGCCATATATTCAGGCAACTCATTTTGTGGAGTTATTGGATATCCAAAGAAAAATTTACAACCAGCTTTAATGGCTGCCGCTCCAATAGCCTCGTTACCCTTCATCAATATCTTAGCCATATCTATATCTCCCTCCTTGTAAATGATTTATTATTTTTCAATTTCTCTTTCAACACTTATAACTACGTCAGGACAAATTGTTGCACAGTTAGCACATCCAATACATTTATCCATTTCCTTAACAGTAGCTGGATGGTAACCCTTGATATTTATTTTTTTCTTATCCATTTCTATTATATTTACTGGACATACTGTGGTACAAAGCTCGCAACCTTTACATAAATCTTCTTTAAAATGCACCTTTCCTTTTGCTTTAGCCATGACCTTCAACCCTCCTCTAAATTATCTTATGGCTCATAGCTGATAGCCTATAGCTATGAATTTCAATCAGTTAATAATTTAAAACAAAGGCTATCTTTTTTAAAGTTATAATTTCAGAAAAATTACATCCAATCTTCTCTCATATACATTTTTATAGGGAAAACTTCTCCCTCTATGTCCTCGGGAAGCAGACGGGCAACCTTTTCCAGAGTACTTACATATTTGATTGGAATGTTTAATTTTTCTGAAACTCCTTTAGCAAGTTTCTGACCTTCCAATACATCTTCTACTGAAGTATCTCTAAGAAGATGTGTATTATTAATTAAACCTGTAACCTTTGCCCTTGACTGACCTTCTATTCCTTTAATATGTTCTATGGTATCCTCCACATTTTGTGTTCCTGGTCTATATGCATTTAAAACACAAAACATATCATAGGATCCCTCTTTAAAGTAATTGTGGTATCTTGCCAAAACCCTTGCTCCTATCGCATCTCCTCCTACATCCAGTACCACATCGTAGGATTCATCCTGCAAGGGTCCAAGGACATCGGCTGACAATGCCGGCAAGTCTGCTCCTATATTTGAACCAATAGAGCTTCCTATTATTTTAATACCCTTTGCCTTAAACATAGCTTCCTTTTCCCTTGATCTAAAGTAAGGATTTACTATGTCAAGGTCTGCAATAGCAACCTTTTTGCCTAATTCAGCAAGCTTTAATGTATAATTTACTGCAAATTCAGTTTTTCCACTACCATAATGTCCTATTATGATTTTTATTCTCTTATCATTTAACATGAAATCACCTGTTACCTTTTTTTATTTATACTCCTGAGCCTTTTCTTCTCCTCTTAGTACTCTTAGTCCACCTTCTACCAAAGCTATCATTTCATCTTCTCCAGGATATACCAGTACATCTGCTATAAATCCTACTCTTTCCTTTATCCAACTTACAAACATGTTGTCATATGCAATACCACCGGTTATTACTATAGCATCTACCTTACCCTTTAGTACTGCAGCACAGCTTCCAATTTCCTTTGCTACCTGATATGCCATAGCCTTGTAAACTAATTCTGCCTTCTCATCTCCATTTTCAATCATTTTTACTACCTCACGGCCGTCATTAGTTCCCAAGTAGGCCACTAGGCCTCCTTTACCTTTTATTTTCTTCTTAATATCGTCTAAAGCATATTTTCCTAAGAAACAAAGCTTAGCTAAATCTCCTACTGGAAGTCCTCCTGATCTTTCCGGTGAGAATGGTCCTTCACCATCTAGTGCATTGTTTACATCTATTACTCTTCCCTTTTCATGGGCCCCCACTGATATGCCACCTCCAAGATGGGCTACAACTAAATTCATCTCTTCATATGTCTTTCCCTTTTCTTTAGCTGCACGTCTTGCAACCGCTTTTTGGTTTAAAGCATGGAATATACTTTTTCTTTCTATCTCGGGCATTCCTGATATCCTTGCTACATCTTTCATTTCGTCTACAACAACGGGGTCCACTATAAATGAAGGGATATTAAGCTTTGATGCTATTTCATGGGCCAAGATTCCTCCTAGGTTAGAAGCATGCTCTCCCAGTACTCCAACCTTTAGATCCTCAAGCATTTTTTCATTTACTGCATAGGTACCGCCTTTAATGGGCTTTAAAAGTCCACCTCTGCCAACTACTGCATTTAGTTTAGTTAGATTTATTCCCTTTTCATTTAGTGTATCCAAAATCACATTTTTTCTAAATTCGTATTGGTCATATATTTTGTCATACTTATTTATTTCTTCAGCCGGATGTCTTAAAGTAGTTTCCAAGACAGGTTTTTCATCATCATATATAGCTATTTTAGTCGAAGTAGACCCGGGATTTATAGCTAATATTCTATAAGTTTCACTCATGTTTATACCTCCTATGAATCATTTATAAGTTTCAAGTCTAAGTTTTTATTCTTAAGCTTTATCTTATCTCCTTTTGCCTATCGACTTTTTATTGCTTTGCCGCCATCAATACTCCAAGAGCTATGGAGTTTAACTTAGTTTCTTCGCTATCTGCCCTTGAGGTGAGAACTATCGGTGCTTTAGCTCCAACTATTATCCCGGCGTTCTTAGTGTCTGCAAAGAATACCATTGACTTATAAAGTACGTTTCCTGCTTCAATAGTTGGAACCATCAATATGTCAGCTTTACCTGCAACGGGATGATTTATTCCTTTGTGTTTTGCCGCTTCTATTGATACTGCGTTATCGAGGGCAAAGGGACCTCCTACTAAGCATCCTGTTATTTCACCATTTTTATTCTTTTTTTCAAGTTCTTCTGCATCAACTGTTGCAGGCATTTTAGGGTTAACCTTTTCTTTAGCACATATTACTGCTACCTTTGGTTCTTCTATGTCTAAAGCCTTAGCTGCTATTACTGCATTTTCAATTATTTGCTTTTTCGTATTTAAATCTGGAGCTATATTCATAGCAGCATCGGTCACAAAGAACAGCCTGTCATAGCCTGGCACATCAAAGACTGCTACGTGACTGAGTACATTCCCGGTTCTAAGACCTACTTCAGAGTTAAGTACCGCCTTTAATATTATTGAAGTATCAACTAATCCCTTCATCACTATATGGGCTTTACCAGTTGATACTAATTCTACTGCCTTTAGAGATGCCTCACTTAGATCCTTTAAATCAATAATTTCATATTCCGCTAAATCTATAGATAATTCATTTCCTATTTCCTCTATCTTTTCCTTATCTCCTACCAGTATGGCTTCAACTATACCCATTTGTTTTGCTTCTTCTATGGCCTTTAAGACTTCTGAGTCTTGGGCACAAGCCACAGCTATAGTCTTTGGTCCTCTTTCCTTGGCAAACTTTAAAACATCTTGGAAGTTTTTTATCATCTAATCCACCTCATTTTCATAGATTTTTGCTTCCTCTTCTCCTGAAAATACTCTAAGTACGCCTTGATTTAATGCCCACATTTCATCTTCTCCAGGCATTAGTACAACGGGTGCTATAAACTCAACCATTTCTTTTACATAGTCAGTAAGCATTTTAGAGTGAGCAATCCCACCAGTAAGTATGATTGCATCTATATCTCCATTTAGAACCGTAGCCATGGCTCCAATTTCTTTACCTATCTGATATCCCATTGCTTCATATACTAATTTAGCCTTTTTATCGCCTTCATTTATCATTTTTTCAACTTCTCTTGCATCGTTTGTTCCAAGATACGCAACAAGTCCGCCCTTGCCACGCATTTTCTTTTTCACTTCTTGATATGTGTACTTTCCTGAGAAACACATCTTTACAATGTCTCCTACTGGAAGTCCTCCCGTTCTCTCTGGTGAAAAAGGTCCCATCTCATTAGCATTATTAGCATCAACCATTTTGCCCTTTCTCATAGGCACAACAGAAATTCCTCCACCAAGGTGGGCAACTACTAAATTAAGCTCATGGGGTTTTTTTCCTTTTTCCTTAGCTAAGTTATGAGCTACTGCTCTCACATTTAAAGCATGGAGCAAAGATCGTCTGGTAATCTCTGGCATACCTGATATTCTTGCTACATCATCAAATTCATCAACGGCAACAGGGTCAACGATAAATGCGTCTATTCCTTCTAAATCAGCAATACTTTTTGCTATGATACCGCCTAAATTAGAAGCATGTTCTCCTTGCACTCCTATTTTCAAATCCTCTATCATGGCGTCAGTAACTTTATATGTACCACTTGGCATAGGCTTTAGCAGACCGCCTCTACCTACTACTGCCTTAAGCTGAGAGGTTTCATAGTCCTCACTTTTCATCCACTCAAGAATAATATCTTTTCTGTACTCAAACTGGTCAGCTATTTTTTCAAACTTGCCCAGCTCTTCTGAAGCATGACTTAAGTTTTCCTGTAAAACGTTTTCACTATCTTTAAAGATTGCAACTTTTGTTGAAGTTGAACCTGGGTTTATTACCAAAACATATTCCTTTGTCATTTCTGGTACACCTCCTGAACTATTTCCATTATTATTTTATACGCAAATTCTATGCCAACTTTTTATATTTACCTATACTATATAACTATTGTATTTTGCCCATTTTAGGCTATTAGTATTACATGAATATTTAAAATCTAAGTATTTATGAAGATTATTGCATGCAATTTATTGCATGCTCAGAAAATACTATGCAAAATCTTGCATAGTATTTTCTCTATCCTTTACTCTTCTATATTATACTTTTCAATTTTATAATAAAGGCTTCTGATTGATATTTTTAAATCCTTTGCTGTTTGAGTTTTATTGTAGTTGTTTTTTTCTAAAATCTTTTTAATGTATTCTTTTTCTGCCATTTCGACAACCTCTGCAAGAGAACATTTTTCATTTTCCTTATCCCTTTTAATTATAATATTATTCGGTTTTTCATCGTTAATGTCATCCTCTATGAGCTTTGGAAGATGGTGGGATTTAATAACTGTCTCGTTAAACTTCATATTTATCAAGGCTCTTCCTATAAAGTTTTCAAGTTCTCTCACATTGCCGGGCCATTCATACTCCATAAGATCTTGCAGAGCCTCTTTCGAAATGCCGGAAACATATCTTCCATATTCCTGATTAAATTTCCTTATAAAATGCATAGCCAGCTGTTCTATATCTTTTTTATGTTCACGAAGGGGGGTATTTTTATTGGTATTACGTTTAGTCTATAATACAAATCCTCTCTAAATTTACCTTCCTTTACGGCCTTTTCCAAGTCTAGGTTAGTAGCAGCTATTACTCTAACATCTATAGATATGGGCTTTGTTCCACCTACCCTTACTATTTCCTTTTCTTGAAGTACTCTAAGGAGTTTTGCCTGAGTACTCATTTTTATTTCACCAATTTCATCGAGGAAAATCGTTCCACCGTGGGCCCTTTCAAATAAACCTACCTTTCCACCTTTTACAGCTCCAGTAAAGGCTCCTTCTTCATACCCAAATAACTCACTTTCTAATATATTTTCACTTATAGCTGCACAGTTCACCCTTACAAACTGTGAGTACTTTCTATTGCTTGCATTGTGTATTGCATGGGCAAAGAGTTCCTTTCCTGTACCGCTTTCACCTCTTAAGATAACCGTGGCTGGCGTCTGAGCAGCAATTTTAGCCTTTTCTATTGCGTTGACCAGCTTTTCATGGGAACCCACTATATCTTCAAAGGTATACTTTGCCTCTAGTTTCCTTATAATCTGTTTAGCATGGTCAAGCTCAGCTGTCAGTCTTTTTATTTCGGTTATATCATGGATAACTGCAACGCTACCCTTTAATTCCCCTCTAACTATTATTGGGGCAGCATCCACAATTACTACTTTCTTATTAGGCCCTACCCTTAATCTAGCACCTTTAACTGACTCCTTAGTCCTCAGTACCTTTAAGTGAATGCTTTCCCCTTCTGCTATATCTACTGTGCAGTACTTACCTACAACATCCTTTACTGCTAGTCCAGTAAGTCTAGTATAAGCTGGATTTACTAAAACACCTATACCATTTTGGTCAACGACGGATATTGCATCTTGGGTAGAATTAAATATAGCACGAAACATACTCTGCATTTCCTTAAGGTTAGTTATTTCCTCCGCCAGCTCCAATATCTCAGTTATGTCTCTAAAAACTGCAACAGCTCCAATTATATTTCCCTTTTCATCCTTTACGGGCATTCTATTGGTAATAATATTTATATCTCCAAGGGGTTGCTTTCTATTTAGTTCTGACTTTCCCGTCTTTAATATATATGGTAATCTTGTAGTCTCTATAACATCGGCAACATATCTGCCTATCACACCTTCTGCCTTCAGTTTTGTAAGTTTTTCTGCAGCTTTATTAAAAAGGGTAATGATCCCCTTGCCATCTACTGCTATCATGGCATCGTGGGTGGAATTAAGTATTATTTCTATTTCCTTTTTCATAGGTTCACCTCTCCTATTAAGTGAGATAAATAAAAGTAACGAGAAAAGAGAATGACTTACAAGTGATTTAGATAAGAGAACCTGCTGGTGGCCTGTTAAAAATTATAGCCTGGATTAATTTCCAGGCTCATATGTTTTCTTTATCTCTTTCTTTGTCTCATCATTTTTTGAATTATCCATAGTTCCTTTTGTATTGTTTTTATCATTTTCCTTTTTTTAAATCTCAATTCCTATCTCTTGAGGAGTTATTTCTACACCCTGAAATTCGACTCCACGATTAAGAGTAACTGGAATAGTATAGGTTCCTTCTTTTAATCCTGCTGCATTTATAACAAGTTCTAGATCATTCTTTTTAACTGCTTCAAGTACACTTCTTACATCGCTTATTTTGACCTTTATGTCTCTATCTAGTTTTCCTATATTTGTAGTAAGGGTATAATTTAAATTGTTAACAGATACCTCATTAGTATTAAATGTAAATTCCTTTGTTTCTATTTTTTCAACGGTAACTATAACCTTTGGTATTTCATCAAGATATGGAGTTTGTATATTCTTAGAAAGTTTTAGATTAGCCCTTGCCGTTAGGGTAGTATCTAATCCTTCTACATTAATCTTTTCTGTTAAAACCTCACTATAACTTTCAATCTCCTTGTCTTTTCCCTTCAAAGTTACCACTGCTGGATCTACTTCAATTTTGGTAATTTTATATCCTTCTTTTACTGTCCCAATTATTTGAGGCTTAATGTCTACATTTTTTACTCTGAGTATAGGAACATATACATTTACATATTTAGTCTTAACATCAACCCCAGCAATTTCTTTTCCTTCATCGTCTACTGCTTTAAGGGGAACGTCATTTCTTACATTTTCCTTTGATCCATCAATATTGATTTCCCCAATAACCTTTGCAACGGAATTAACTTTAGTTTCCGGTCCTTCAACTAATATTTGTCTCGGAGTAATTGTCATGTCACCGGGTTCATAACCCTGGGCCGCAATGCCATTTCTAACAATCTCAACGTCTTTTTGCTTTTGTACAACCTTATCCAGTCGGACCTTTATCTGTTGAGGTCTTATGTCCTTTATAGTGATATTTACAGGTTGGCTTATTTCTAAGGGAATACTGTTTACCCCCTGGTTAAACCCCCTAAGATCAGCTGTGACTTTTATATCCTTTGGAGATATTTGATATACCTCATTTCTTCTACCGGCTACTTTTACATCTACATTAAAATCTTTTTGATCTATAATTACTAGTCCAGAACTTTTTAATTCCTCAACGTTTAAAAGTTGAACCTTTATGTCATTTAAGACTATTTCGGTTTCAGGATTTACCTCTCCCATGACATACATCCAAAATACTAAGGCAAATAAAATTGCAACTATTTTGGGAGTCGTATTCCTGGTTATTTTGCTTCTATCAAGTATGCCCTTTAGAAAATCAATCATTTTTCAGCCTCCACCTCAACTTAATCAGGGATTTATTTTGGTCTGCATCATAGGCATCCTTAATTATAGTGGATAGTGTATCTATATCTAAAAACCTGGAAAGTTTTCCTCTATTTGCTACTGATATTGCTCCCGTTTCCTCTGAAACCATTATTGCAATGGCATCGGAACTTTCTGTTATACCAATACCTGCCCTATGCCTTGTCCCCAGTTCCTTGCTCAAACCTGGATTTTCAGAAAGGGGCAGGAAACAACCCGCTGCCATAATCTTATCACCTCTAATAACTACAGCTCCGTCATGTAGCGGCGTATTAGGTATAAATATGTTTATGAGTAGACTGCTGGAAATTTTACCTTCAATAATAGTTCCAGTTTCTATGACATCATTTATTCCTGTTTCTCTTTCAAGTATTATGAGTGCACCTATCTTCTGTCTTGACAATGAAGCTACCGCATCAGTAATTTCCTTAGTTTTTCTGTCGGATTCCTCATCGGCAAGCTCAACTATTGATTTTGAAAGAAGTCTGCTTCTCCCCAAATATTCTAGAGCCCTTCTAAGTTCCGGTTGGAATACTATCAATAGTGCTATAAGTCCTAAAGTCATAGTGTTTTTTAAAATATAATTAATTACGTAAAGTTTAGCCCACTCACTAAGCTTCGTTGCAACCAGAAGTATTAGCAGGCCCTTTATAAGCTGCTCTGCCCTGGTTTCCCTTATGAGCATATAAAGTTTATAAAACACTACAGCCACTATGGTCATGTCTATAATATCTCTTATCCCTATATTTGAAAAAATTTCAATGACTTGATCCAAATTTAACACCTCTTAATATAATATAAGTCCCCTTATACCATTTTACTGTTTTTTAAGATTATCTTCAATACAACTATAGTATTATATTTACAATTATATGTTTTTTTTCTTTAAATATTTTTCCGCACTTTTGATTAGAATAAAAATAAATTTACCTGATAAATTCCTTGTTTTGTGGAAAAATATTATAGACTAAAAAATAATTGGAGTTAATTTTTAAGCTGCGATTAAGTTTGAAATTGTAAATATTGGGGAAAGGAATGATATTGATGCAGGATAAAAGAACAAATTGGATTTATGAAGATAAAACTCCTTCTAGAGACGACATAATAGTTGACCAAATCAAGGACCAGTTAGAAGAAAAAATGCAGGCAAGCGCCATGGACATAAATGTATTTTGTAAAGATGGAGTAGTTCACATGTCAGGAATTGTTGACGTTTTGGCTGAAAAGCATACGGCGGAGGATATAGCAAGGGGGATTGAAGGAATCAAAAAGCTTGAAAATAAAATTACTGTGGCTATGGACGGTAATTTCACTGATAAGCACATGGAAAAAGAAGTACTTAATAAATTACGTAAAAATGATAAATTAAATGGTGTAGGTGCCAAAATTGAAGATGGTGTTGCCAATCTCATAGGCACAGCACAAACACTGAAGGATTCAAAGTTCGCATGTGAATTAGCTTCCGAAATAAGAGGCATAAAAGATGTTGTAAATAATATAAAGGTCAGCCCCGATAAGGAGTATGATGATGTAACTATTAATAATAGAATTGCCCAAGCCCTTAGTACTACGAATTTAAGTTACGAGGAAGATATTGGCCATGCTGTTAAAGAGGGCAGGGTAGTTCTAAGTGGTTATGTTAACACTAGAAATGAAGCTGAATTAGCTAAAGAAATTACAATGGGAATTGAAGGTGTAAAAAAAGTTATTAATAAATTAAAAATTAGAAAAGATAAGCAGAAACAATTCTAGTTTTATGCGATATAGATAATGAGTAATTGGAGGTATTAGTATTTATGAATCATGACCAAATTCTTAGTGAAGTAATTAGATCAAATAATTCTACAATTGTCCTTATAGTTTTAGATGGAGTAGGAGATATACGAAACAAAGATTATAATTATAAAACCCCCTTAGAATATGCAAAAACTCCAAATCTCGACAAGCTAACTGCTGAATCTGTAGTAGGTAGAATTTACCCCGTTTCATATGGTATAACTCCAGGAAGCGGGCCAGGTCATGTAGGCCTTTTTGGTTATGACCCTATGGATATTACTATCGGCAGAGGTGTTTTAGAAACAGTTGGACTAGGTTTAGAACTTAAAGATAAAGATGTAGCTGCTAGATGTAATTTTGCCACTATAAATGACCAGGGCATAATTACTGATAGGCGGGCTGGAAGAATCCCTACCGAGAAAACTGTAGAGCTATGCAATATTTTAAGGACTGTCAAAGAAATCGATGGAGTAGAGATAATAATAGAACCTGGCAAAGGCCATAGATTTGTAGTTATATTTAGAAGCAAAGATAAAGAAATAGGTTCAAGCATTAATGATACAGATCCACAATCGGAAGGTAAATCTCCACTTGTAGCAAAAGGCCAGAATAAACCTTCAGAATTTTTAGCATCTGTTGTAAATAAGTTTGTAAAGCAGGGCCTTGACTTATTGAAGAATGAATCTCCAGCAAATAGTTTTTTAACTAGAGGTTTTTCTTCAAAACCTGATCTTCTCAGTATGAGAGAAAAATATTCTCTTGAATCGGCAGCTATAGCTACTTATCCTATGTATAGAGGCATTGCCTCCCTATTAGGTATGAAACTTCTTCCTGCACCTACTTCAATTAAGGGTTTATTTGAAACCTACGTTCAAAACAGACAAAAATATGACTTCTTTTTTATACATGTGAAAGGAACTGATCAAGCAGGAGAAGACGGAGATTTCGAAGCCAAGGTAGACTGTATAGAAAAGGTTGATAAAGCTCTTCCTATTTTACTTGAAAATAGACCCGATGTGATTGCAATAACAGGAGATCACTCTTCACCTTGTGGAATGAGGACCCATAGTTTTCATCCCGTTCCGTTATTAATAAACAGTTCATTTTCTGGTAGAGATGATGCAACTCGTTTCCATGAAAATGCTTGTAATAACGGAGGTCTTGGATTTTTTCAAAGCAAATATCTAATGTCTCTACTTCTTGCTAATGCTAAGAGATTAAACAAATTTGGAGCATAAAAAAGCAGCAAACTGTTTTTGCTAGGGAACCCTATGGTTCTCTTTTTTATTTTCCTTTTTTTTTTAGTTGCTGCATATTATTATGTGTTTTAGTATTTTTATCAAGTAATTATTTTTCTTTAACATGAGAAAACTAATATTTGAAAGGAGGTTTTTAATTGAAAAAAACAAAATTTATTTTAACTTTATTTTCAATATGCTTTATATTCCTTGCATTTAATATAAACCATGTAAATGCTCAACCTCAAAACGGTGACTACGACACATATATTGTAAAGCCAGGAGATTCTCTGTGGAAAATAGCTGTAAAGTATCAGGTAGGAGTTAACGAGATTATTGCATCTAATCCGCAATTCAAAAATCCTGACCTTATTTATCCTGGCGACAAGGTTTATGTTCCTTTATTTAATACTATAAAGGCAATTGAAAAAGAAGTCATTAGGCTAACAAACCTTGAAAGACAAAAATATGGTCTTAAACCTCTAAAACACAATTGGGAACTTTCAAGAGTTGCAAGGTATAAGTCAGAGGATATGAAAAACAGAGGTTATTTCAGCCATACTTCTCCAACATATGGTTCACCATTTGAAATGATGAGAAATTTTGGTATTAAATATCAAACGGCAGGAGAAAATCTTGCCAAAGGACAGAACTCTCCACAAGAAGTCGTAAGAGCATGGATGGGATCATCTGGTCATAGAGCAAACATATTGAATAGGTCCTTTACTGAAATAGGTGTCGGATACGCAGAGGATTATAGAGGACAAAAGTATTGGACCCAAATGTTTATTAAACCAATATCATCTTCATGGTGATTTTAGCTACTCTGTTTGCCAAAAAAGACTTGACTGCTACAGTAGTCAAGTCTTTCTTCGTTTTTGGTGCCCAGAGGCGGAATCGAACCACCGACACGAGGATTTTCAGTCCTCTGCTCTACCGACTGAGCTATCTGGGCATGAATGGCGATCCGGAAGGGACTCGAACCCTCGGCCTCTAGCGTGACAGGCTAGCGTTCTAACCAACTGAACTACCGGACCGTATTTTTCTTTTAAGCATTACTCTTTAGTCAGATTACAGGTTGCAGCTCACAGCTAACAGCCCATGTGCAGCTTTTCTATTGGATCTTTCCCGTAACCCTTCACCTGTTTACCTAATACCTAATTTTGGTGGGCCCTCAGGGACTCGAACCCCGGACCTGCCGGTTATGAGCCGGACGCTCTGACCAACTGAGCTAAGGGCCCGTTTCTTCTGGCGGAGGGGGTGGGATTCGAACCCACGGCCC
>JAALLP010000045.1_pt1 | contig 31821 bp, 28 predicted proteins | sample 7245951 | NCBI WGS metagenome assembly JAALLP01 (sample SAMN13049199, study PRJNA578106) | oil field metagenome | isolation source: filtered produced water from oil reservoir B6 | place: USA:offshore Texas | collected 2016
AGGTTTCGTCCTTGAATCTTCATAATTCTATTTTAAACCAAAATCCCCGCCGAGTCCAGCGAGGATTTGAGAATTTGTAAAAATTTTTATGAAAGTAAAATGTGTACCTGAATAGTTACCCCGCAAGAAGGATTTTTATAATCCACGTCGAAGGTGGTTTCTTGATGGAGTTTCGATATTTTTGGAGTTTCCAAAAATTAATTCAAAATTTTATAAGTTAATTAAGAAGTTAATTAAGAAGAAGGAATTTAGCTTAAGCATGTAGAAAAATAATCAAGTGAATTATAACAATATTGCGTCAATTTTCTCTTGAGCTAAAATCAGCATAACCGGCCAATGAACACGACAGGAGTGGTAATATGAAACTGGCAATCTCAGGTAAAGGCGGCGTGGGAAAAACCACTATAGCATCCGCTCTAATAAAAGCTTTTGCCCAGCGGCGTTCCACTGTCTACGCTATAGACGCCGACCCTGACGCCTGTTTGGCAGCGGGTATTGGGATAGCGGATGAAGAAGCCCGGAAAATCAAACCGGTGGTGGAAATGAGAGACTTGATTCGCAGCAAGAGCGGTGGCGGAACTTTCTATGTCCTAAACCCCAAGCTTGATGATGCAGTGGATGAATACTGCTACAAACAAGGCAATATACTCTTTCTCCGTATGGGAGATGTAAAAAAAGGCGGGTCGGAGTGTTATTGTCGAGAAAACACATTCTTAAATGCTCTACTTTCTTCTCTGCTTCTGGATAAAGATGATGTAGTAATTATGGATATGGGGGCAGGGATAGAGCATCTGACAAGGGGTACCGCCAGGGGAGTGGACATGATGCTGGTGGTTGTAGAACCCAGTAAAAACAGTATCAACACAGCCCTCCGCGTACAACAAATGGCCGGAGATCTAGGAATTGAAAAAGTTAAAGTCATCGGTAACAAAATAGGTTCTGCTAAACAAAAGGAATTTATTGAAAAAAGTTTCCCGGACGGAGACGTCCTGGGATTTATCCCATTTAATGACAGCCTATGGATAAATGCAATGGAGTCACAAGACACAGTGGAGTCAGGGAGAGATTTGTTGGGTCAGATCGGGGAAGTTTCTAAAATGATTGAGAAGGAGGTAGGTGATTCAGGACAAGGATAGTTTTTATCCTTTGTAAGCTCGAAATTTTTCGGAATACTGGGGGTATGCCGAACTTTCGAGTTAACTAACTAAGCATGTAACTCTTAATTGAGGAGGTTGAAGTTAAATGCCAAGGTTTAGAGATGTAAACCATACCTGCCGGCCTTCGGATGCACCTCGGGTAATCGATCCGAAGTCTATCAAGCGTTCCATCGACCCGGCAGTATTAGAAATGGTCGACATAGCACAGGAAAAAGGCATTATTACAGCTTTTGATCGTGCCGTTGCTCAACAACCCCAGTGTCAATTTGGGTATAAAGGTCTTTGCTGCCGTTTTTGCATGATGGGGCCCTGCCGTATCAAGTCTGATGAAGGGCCTGCCAGCAGGGGTATCTGCGGTGCTTCGTCATGGACTATTGCCGCGCGTCATACCGGCCTTATGCTATTGACCGGTGCAGCTTCCCACAGTGAGCACGCCAGTCACATGGCCCACACTTTGCTGGAAGCTGCGGAGGGACATGCACCGGATTACGGCGTAAAAGATCCTGAAAAACTGCGCGCCGTGTGCGAGCGTGTCGGAATAGAAACAGCAGGTAAGGACGAAATGGCTTTGGCCAAGGAACTGGCTGAAGCAGCACTGGCAGACTACAGTCGTCTAAAGGGATTCGGCGAGTCCACATGGGTAAATACCACAGTGACCCCGGACCGTATTGAAAAGTTCCGCACCCACGATGTTATGCCCAGTGGTGTTTATAATGTTATTTCCGAACTGGTAACCCAGGCCCACGTGGGTATGGACAATGATCCTGTTAATATTATTTTCGCTGCTGTTCGCGTGGCACTGGCTGACTATGTGGGAATGCATGTCGGTACAGATCTTTCCGACGTTATCTTCGGAACGCCTTCTCCTGTGGTCAGTGAAGCCAATATGGGCGTAATTGATGAAAAGAAAGTAAACTTTGTACTCCACGGCCATAACCCCATCCTCAGTGAGATCATCGTGCAGGCAGCCAAGGAAATGGAAGACGAAGCCAAGGCCGCCGGTGCCGAGGGAATCAATTTGATGGGTATTTGCTGTACAGGTAATGAGGTGTTAATGCGCCAGGGTGTTCCTTTGGTAACCTCATTTGCTTCCCAGGAATATGCAATAGCCACCGGGGCTATTGACGCGATGTGTGTGGATGTACAGTGCATTATGCCCTCCATTAGAACCGTGGCTGAATGCTTCCACACCCGCATAATAACCACCACACCCCTTGTTAAGATACCGGGCGCGTACCATATTGACTTCCAGACTGAAAAAGCTCTTGCCAACGCAAAGCAGGCAATTAAAATTGCCATTGATGCATTTAAGGATAGAGATAATAGCAAGATACACATTCCTACCATTAGTAATAAAGTTATTGCAGGTTGGAGTAAAGAAGCACTTTACGAGGTATTCAAGTCCGTAAACCCGGATAACCCCGTCAAAGTACTGACGGACGCCATTGAAAACGGTGAATTAAAGGGTGTAACCGTATTTGCAGGTTGTAACAACCTGAAGAGACCCCAGGATGAAAGCCACCTGGAAATAATTAAGGAATGTCTCAAAAATGATGTATTCGTTATCGGAACCGGTTGCGCCATGCAAGCCTGCGCTAAAATGGGCCTCCTGGCTCCGGAGGCAGTGGAACAGTATGCCGGTGAAGGTTTGAAGAAATTCCTGGCCCGCATAGGCGAAAATGCTAACCTGAGCACCGGCCTACCGGCTGTATTCCACATGGGTTCATGTGTGGATAACACCAGGTGCTCAGATCTGTTGATGGATATGGCTAAAGAAATGAACGTTCCCACTCCCAAGGTTCCCTTCGTGGCATCTGCTCCGGAAGCAATGAGCGGTAAGGCTGTGGCCATTGGCACATGGTTCCTGGCTATGGGCTGCCCCGTACACGTCGGCGCCATGCCTCCTGTAGAGGGTAGTGACCTTATTTACAGCATCCTGACTCAGGTTGCAGGTGACGTTTTCGGCGGCTACTTCATGTTTGAAATGGATCCGGCAGAGTCTGCTAAAAAGATTCTAAGCGCTCTTGAATACCGCGGTTGGAAATTGGGCGTACACAAGAATACTGCCGAGAACAATGAAACCGAACTCTGTCAGGGTTATTAATAGACCGGGTCGAAAGGAGGAGTTTTAATGTCTTTTGATCAAATCTTTGAAGGCGCTGTACAACCGGGTCAAGAGCCCAAGCCGCTATTCAAAGAAGCATATGAAGGCGCCATCACAGCTGTAAGTTATGCAGAAATACTGCTTAACCAGGCTATTCGTAAATACGGCGAAGACCATCCGGTGGGCTATCCCGATACAGCTTATTACCTGCCCGTAATCCGCTGCCTGAGCGGTGAAGAAATAAAGACACTGGGAGATATGGTGCCGGTATTAAACCGTGCCCGTCACGCCATTAAAGAAGAAAAAACATTTGAGAATGCCCGTATCTGGGGTGAGTCCACCTGGTACGCGGCAGATATCATTGAAGCTATTCGCTACCTGGAGCACAGTGATGAAAACCCGCTGCACGTTCCACCCTGGACCGGATTCATCGGGGACCCGGTGGTACGCCAGTACGGTATTAAAATGGTTGACTGGACAATACCCGGCGAAGCTGTTATTCTGGGCCGGGCCAAGGATGCCGAGTCAGCCAAGAAGATAGTTGACGACTTGATGGGTAAGGGCCTTATGCTCTTCCTGTGTGATGAAATTATCGAACAGCTCCTGGAAGTTAACGTCAAGCTGGGCGTTGACTACATTGCCTACCCGCTGGGTAACTTTACCCAGGTGGTGCACGCTGCCAACTACGCCCTGCGTGCCGGCATGATGTTCGGCGGCATTGCCCCCGGGGACAGGGATGCACAGCGTGAATACCAGCGCCGCAGCGTGCTGGCCTTCGTAATGTACCTGGGTGAGCATGACATGGTTAAAACCGCTGCCGCCATGGGCTGCATTAACGTAGGATTCCCGGTTATTACCGACCAGGAACTGCCTGAAGACAAGCAGATACCTGAATGGTTCATTTCTGAGCCTGATTACGAGTTCGGCGGTACCAAGACTCCGGGCTTTGAGCTGGTGCGCACGGCCGATGAGAGTGCAGTGGAAGACGGTAAGGTGGAGCTTATAGGGCCGGACATTGACACCGTTGAGGCCGGTGGGCGCATGCCCCTGGGTGTAGTGGTGGATGTTTACGGCAAGAAGTTCCAGGAGGACTTTGAGCCTGTTTTAGAGCGCCAGCTGCACTACTTTACCAACTACGGTGAAGGTTTGTGGCACGTGGCCCAGCGGGACATTATGTGGGTACGCATCAGTAAGGATGCTTACGAGAAGGGCTTCCGCCTCAAGCACTTGGGTGAGATTCTCTACGCCAAGTTTAAGGCCGAGTTCCCCTCCATCGTGGACAGGGTTCAAGTGACCATCTATACTGATGAAGATAAAGTTAAGGAAATGCGCGAAATGGCCAGGGAGTACTACCAAAAGCGGGATGACCGCCTGAAGGAGCTCAGGGATGAGAGCATTGATACCTTCTATTCCTGTACTCTGTGTCAGTCCTTTGCACCCACCCACGTTTGTGTTATCGCTCCCGAGCGCGTGGGTCTGTGCGGCGCGGTAAGCTGGCTGGATGCCAAGGCGGCTTATGAGATTAACCCGCACGGTAACAACCAGCCTATCCCCAAGGAAGGCGTTATTGATGAGGTTAAGGGTCAGTGGGAGTCCTTTAACGAGTTCTGCTACAATAACTCCCAGCGCAATATTTCCAATGTTAACTTCTACACCATTATGGAGTATCCCATGACTTCCTGCGGGTGCTTCGAGTGTATTCTGGCCATGGTGCCGGAGTGTAACGGCTTTATGGTGGTTAACCGGGAGCACAGCGGCATGACCCCGTCCGGGATGAGCTTTAGCACCCTGGCCGGTACCATCGGCGGCGGCGCCCAGATGCCCGGTTTCATGGGTATTGGTAAGTCGTACCTGGGCTCACCGAAGTTCGTGCCTGCCGACGGCGGGCTGGCACGCCTTGTCTGGATGCCCAAGGCTCTTAAGGATGAGCTGCGGGGTCTCTTGGAGGAGGCTGCTGAAAACGCCGGGCTGGGCAAGGACTTCGTGGATAAGATTGCCGATGAGTCTGTGGGCACCAGCGGCGAAGAGATACTACCCTTCCTGGAGGAAAAGGGACACCCGGCATTGACCATGGATCCCTTGATGTAGATAACTAAAGACCATAAAATTGTCTGTACCGGAACCCGTCTCGGGTTCCGGTAGGATATTCTTTCTTTGCTGCAATTAATTGATTGAAGAAAGGAGTAGGGAGTATGGGTTTGACAGGTTTAGAAATTTTTAAGCAATTACCAAAGACAAACTGTAAGGATTGCGGGCATCCCACCTGCTTGGCTTTCGCCATGGCACTGGCCAGCGGTAAAGCAAGCTTGGAGAACTGCCCCCATGTATCCGACGAAGCAAAAGAAGCCTTGGATTCCGCATCGGCTCCGCCCATCGCCACTGTAAAAATAGGCACGGGGGACAATGAGCTTACCATCGGAGGAGAAACAGTACTGTTCCGGCATGAGAAGCGCTTTGAAAACATGACCGGCATTGCTATCTCCGTATCTGACAACGAAGATGTGAGTGCTAAAGTTAATGACATTAACAAATTAGTTTTTGACCGCGTCGGTCAAACTCACACCGTCAACCTTGTTGCTGTTAAGAACGATTCCGGCGATGCTGGTAAATTCGCTGAAGCGGTAAAGGCTGCACAGGACCTCTCGCAATTCCCACTTATGTTAATCACTGAAGACCCGGCAGCAGCGGAAAAGGCACTGGAAGTCTGTGCCTCCGGAAAGCCTTTGCTTTACGGTGCCACTGCTGATAACTACGAGGCCATGACAGAACTGGCCAAGAAAAATGAAGCGGTGCTCGGCGTGAAGGGTAACGACCTTAACAGCTTGGCTGAGCTGGTGGAAAAAATTCAAGGTCTTGGTTACAAACAACTGGTTATCGATTCCGGCAGCCGGGAGGTTAACCAGGTACTGGCCGATCAAACCCAAATACGCCGCCAGGCACTACGCAAGTTCCGTCCTTTCGGCTACCCGACTTTAACGGTTGTTGAAAATGATGATCCCATCCAGGCTGTGGCGGATGCCAGTGTATATATCAGCAAATACGCCGGTATAGTTGTTTATCCTTCGGCTGACCCGGCGGAAATCCTACCATTGGTGACATTGCGTCTGAACATTTACACCGACCCGCAAAAGCCCATTGCCGTTGAGTCCAAAGTCCATGAAGTTGGCACTCCGGACGAGAACTCACCTGTATTCGTTACCACCAACTTCTCCCTCAGCTACTTCTGCGTAGAGGGCGATGTTGAGGCCGCACGTATTTCCGGATATATTCTGCCCGTTGACACTGACGGTATCTCTGTTCTTACAGGATGGGCAGCAGGCAAGTTTACACCTGAAAAGATCACAGATATGCTTAAAGAAACCGGAATGGCGGATAAGGTAAACCACAACACCGTTATAATCCCCGGTGGCGTTGCAGTTCTGAGCGGTAAGTTGGAGGAGCTCAGCGGTTGGAAGGTGTTGGTGGGACCGCGTGAATCCGCAGGAATCCCCAGCTTTATAAAGCAACGTTGGAACGCCTAAACTAACCATTGTAAACCACAGGTGACAGCCTGAATTAATCGAGCCCTGTCCACAATTACTGAATTCAATGTAACATACGGAAGGAAGTGAAGACATGGCATTTCATATTGCAATAGCCGGAAAAGGAGGTACAGGGAAAACAACCCTTGCTTCGCTGATCATAAGGCAGCTGATTAAACATGGTAAAAAACCTGTTCTTGCAGTGGATGCGGATGCCAATGCCAATTTAAACGAGGCATTGGGGCTAGATATTGAGGATTCCATTTCGGAACTCCTGGCAAGTTTATATAATGCAACGGATTCGATACCGGCCGGTATGACAAAGGATCAGTACATGCAATATCGCATCCACCAGTCATTATCAGAAGGTGATAATGTAGATCTTCTGGTTATGGGGGGACCTGAGGGCGCAGGGTGTTACTGTTACGCAAATAATTTGCTGCGCGGTTACATGGCAGAGCTGGCCCAAAATTATCCATACCTGGTAATGGACAACGAAGCCGGACTAGAACACTTGAGCCGCCGTACTACTCAAAATGTAGACTGTCTCTTCGTTACCAGTGACGCCAGTGCCCGGGGTATTCGGTCCGCCGGGCGCGTAAAACAACTGGTGGATAATCTGCAGCTGGATATAAAAAAGCTTTACTTGATAGTAACCAAGGTTGAAAAGGATACCTTGGATTCATTAATGCCGGAAATTGAACGCACCGGGTTAGAGCTGGCAGGCACCATTCCAATGGACAGTCAGGTTTACGAATATGACCTGCACAGCAAACCGTTGTTTGACTTGCCGGATGACTCAGCCGTAGTTAAGGCCGTTTCACAGATCTTGCAGAAGTCGGAAATTATTTAGCTTAATTTCTTTCTGACAAGAAGATTTACACCTGAGCGAAAGGAGCGGAACAAATGGCTGTTAATATAGTAAAAGAGAAATGGACCAGTAAAGTTAATGAAGTGGTCCTTGGTACTGATAATACAGTAAAAGTTGGCGGAGAAAGCACACTGCCCTTTTTACACTTTGAAGGGGAAATCCCTCACCGGCCTGTTATGGCCCTTGAAGTATGGGACGTAGAGCCCACTGACTGGCCCGACCCGGTAAAAGAACCCTTTGCCGACGTAATGTCTGATCCGGTTGCCTGGGCCAAGAAAAACATTGAATACGGAGCGGACTTGGTGGCTCTGCGCTTGCAGAGTGCTAACCCGGATTATAAAGATGCCAGCCCCCAAGAATGTGCCGAAACCGCTAAAAAAGTAGCGGAGGCCGTTAATGTACCCCTGGTTATTCTCGGATGCGGATCTGAGGAAAAAGACGCCGAAGTTCTTCCCGTGGTGGGTGAGGCTCTTTCTGGTAAAAACTGTTTGATCGGCCCCGCTACAGAGAACAATTATAAGACCATTACCGCAACCTGCCTGGTACACGGGCATAACATCATTGCCGCCAGTCCTCTGGACATTAACCTGGCAAAACAGCTTAACATTTTAATAACAGAAATGAATTTACCCACAAACAAGATAGTTATCGATCCCCTGGTGGGTGCCTTAGGATACGGTATTGAGTACTGTTACTCCATTATGGAGCGCTCCCGTTCCGGTGCTCTCATGGGCGATAAAATGCTGTCCATGCCCATCTTCTGTAATGTGGGCCAGGAGGCTTGGAAAGCAAAAGAAGCCAAGGAAGCGGATATGCCCGAGTGGGGTGAGCAGAAGAAGCGCGCCATCCTGTGGGAAGTTATTACTTCCACCGCCATGGCTCAAGCTGGCGGAGCACTATTTATCCTGAGGCACCCCGAATCGGTCAAGCAATTGAAAGTTCATTTTGACAAGCTCATGCAGAGCAACGAATACTAGAAATTAAGAGGAGGTTACAATATGATCCTTATCGGTGAGCGGATTAACGGCATGTTCAAGGACATCCGGGAAGCAATCCTTAATAAGGACCCCGAACCCATAAAATTGCATGCCCAGAAGCAGTACGAGGCGGGGGCACGGTACCTTGATGTAAACACCGGCCCCACCGTGGATCCCAAGGATCAACCTGCAGTAATGGAGTGGCTGGTAAAGACCACTCAAGAGGAGTGCCCACTCCCATGCTGCATTGACTCCACCAACCCGGAAGCAATTGAGGCCGGCATAGCGGTTCACAAAGGGAAAGCCATGATTAACTCTACTACGGCGGACCAGTTTAAGATGGACATCTACATCCCGTTGGCTGCCAAGTATAACGCGGCAATAATCGGTCTTACCATGAACGAGAAGGGTGTTCCCAAAAGTGCCGCCGACCGTATTGCACTGGCCATGGAAATTGTCGTAAATTGTGATATGCACGGAGTTCCTACCGATGACCTCTTCTTGGACCCGCTGATGCTACCCTGTAACGTAGGACAGGAACACGGCGTAGAAGTATTGGAAACCCTGCGCCAGGTAAAAAGTTTGGCCGATCCCGCCCCCAAGACAACCATGGGCCTGAGCAACTCTTCTCAGGGATGTGCAAACCGTCACCTGATTAACAGGACATTCTTGATTATGAGCATGGCCTGTGGCCTTGATTCAGCCATTGCTGACGTGTATGATCCGCTAATGGTAGAGGAAGTGGCAGCAGCCCGGGTATTGCTGAACAAGGATATTTATTGCGACTCCTTTGTAAAGACATTCCTGCAAAAATAAATTTTTTTAGAAAAGGGCAGAAAACCTCTTAAAGGTTTCCTGCCCTTTTTTTACATATCTTTGTAAACTTTTTCAGGACATTTTACCAACCGTTTTTTGCGATTTTCACGGGTGTTCAGAGGAATTGACAGTCTTACAGAGAAATATTATACTAGGGACAAGATGTGGGCATCCCGGCTCAATTTTAAACGATGCGGTACCCGACAGTAGTATTTCTCAAGTTTATAAAGCGCCATAAATAAGGTTAACCTTGACTGGTAAACGTTTTTCATCATTACAGGGCAGCTCATCGGTTAAAATAACCGAAAGTTTATTCTTTTTCTAATTATTATATGCACTACCTTTCACATCATCTTTAACAGTTTCAAGTCGGGAGTCGCATCAAGTATCGTTAACCAGTTAGCTAGCGGTTACCCTTTTTGGCCGGGGGTTTTACTTTGTTATCCCCCATAAACGCCAAATCTAGGAGGACGGATGTGATGCTTAAATGAGTACCACAAAACCTGACAAAATCGGTGCTGTTCTGGTAGTTGGTGCCGGCATTGCCGGTATTCAGGCATCCCTCGACCTGGCCGACTCAGGTTACTATGTGTACCTGGTGGATAAGACACCGGCCATCGGCGGAACCATGCCTATGCTGGACAAAACATTCCCAACCAACGATTGTTCAATGTGTATTTTGTCACCCAAGTTGGTGGAATGTGGTCGTCACTTGAATATTGAGACCATCAACTGCGCCGAACTGGTGGACCTTTCCGGTGAACCCGGTAATTTTAAGGCTACCATCAAAAAGAACGCCCGGTTAGTTGATCCAGAAAAGTGTACCGGGTGTGGCTCTTGTGCCGAAGAATGTCCCGTTAAAGTTGACGATGAATTTAACCAGGGACTGGGCAAGCGCAAAGCCATCTACAAGCTTTATGCCCAAGCATACCCCAATGCCTATGCCATTGACAAATCCAGGTGTTTAAAGATTAAAAAACCCAAGGCCTGTGGTAAATGTTTGGAAGTCTGCCAAGCTGACGCAATCAACCACGAAATGCAGGATGAAACCTTAGAGGTGGAAATTGGTTCCGTCATTTTAAGCCCGGGCTTTGAAAAATTTGACGCCAGCAAGCTGGATTACTACGGTTACGGCAAAGTTCCCAATGTACTTACCAGTCTCGAATTCGAGCGTATTCTCAGTGCCTCGGGTCCCTTTGGAGGACATCTCCAGCGGCCTTCCGACGGCAAGGAACCCAAGAAGATTGCTTGGATTCAGTGTGTAGGTTCCCGTAACTGCCGGGAAGACCACGGTTACTGTTCATCAGTATGTTGTATGTATGCCATTAAAGAAGCTGTGATTGCCAAGGAGCATTGCCATTATCCCTTGGAAACATCCATCTTCTACATGGATATGCGTACTTACGGCAAAGATTTTGAGAAGTATTATGAGAAAGCTAAAAATGAACAGGGTGTCAATTTTGTAAGGTCCCGTATTTTTGACGTGCAAGAAAAACAGGACGACAGCGGGAATCTTATTGTTCGGTATGCTGCTGAAGACGGTACCGTAAACACTGAAGAATTTGACATGGTTGTTCTTTCCGTAGGCCTTGAGCCACCGAAGGAACTTACTGATTTGGCAGGAAAACTAGGGCTCGAATTAAACAACTTTAATTTCTGCGAGCCGGAGAGCCTTACCGGAGTAGGCACCAGCAGGCCCGGTGTTTACGTGGCCGGAGCCTTCAGCGGCCCCAGGGATATTCCCGAAACCGTTATGCAAGCCAGTGCGGCTGCAGCCAATTCCAGTGCCATTCTTGCAGATGCCCGGGGAACCAGGACAAAAGAAAAACAATTCCCACCGGAGAAGGATGTTGCGGGCGATGTTATCCGCACCGGCGTATTTGTTTGCCACTGCGGTATAAATATCGGCAGCGTAGTTAATGTTCCCAGTGTTGTGGAATATGCTAAGACACTCCCGGGTGTGGCATACGCTGATGAAAAATTGTACGCATGCTCACAAGATACTTCGGCCCAAATCGTTGAAGCCATTGAAAAATACAACCTTAACCGAGTTGTAGTAGCTTCCTGCAGCCCCAGGACCCACGAACCCATGTTCCAGGAGACTTTAAGGGAAGCAGGATTAAACCCGAACCTTTTCGAAATGGCCAACATCAGGGACCAGTGCTCCTGGGTTCATATGAATGAGCCGGAAAAAGCAACTGAAAAGGCTAAAGACCTTGTGAAGATGGCAGTAAGCAAAGCCGCTCTGCTGGAGCCCATCCACGGTTCCCAACTGGAAATGAATCACGACGTCCTGGTTATCGGCGGGGGCGTATCCGGTATGACAAATGCTCTGAACCTGGCGGAACAGGGATATAAAGTAAGCCTAGTGGAAAAAGAAGATAAGCTTGGCGGTACCGCTAACCGAATCCGTTATGGTATGAGGGGCGAAGATGTACAGGCCTTTGTCAGTGAATTAGTCAAAAAGGTAAATGATAATCCTTCAATTACCGTTTATACAGGTGCCAACATTGAAAACGCAACGGGCTTTGTGGGCAACTTTACAACCACATTAAGTACCGGACAGGAAATTCAGCACGGTGTTACCGTTATCGCCACCGGTGCGGACGAATATAAGCCCAATGAGTATCTCTACGGTCAGAACGACAGGGTAATGACCCTGCTGGAACTGGAAGGGGCCTTTGATGACGGCGATGCTAAAGTGGCCGAAGCCAATAACTTTGTATTTATTCAGTGTGTAGGCTCCCGTGACAGCGAGCGTCCTTACTGCAGTCGAATCTGCTGTACCAAGTCCATCAAACTGGCTTTGAAGGTTAAGGAAAAGAACCCCAATGCCAACGTATATATCCTTTACCGGGACATTAGAACTTACAGCTTCTTCGAAGAAATGTATCGTGAAGCCCGGAACAAGGGTGTAATATTTATGCGGTATTCCGAAGACAACAAGCCCGTAGTTGAGCCCGGTGATAACACAATTAAAGTTACCACCACCGACCACGTTTTGGGAGTACCCGTAGTTATCGAAGCAGACGTACTAGGTCTTGCAGCTGCAATTGTGGCTCCACAAGAAAACAACGGCAAACTTAGTCAATTATATAAAGTACCCCTTAATCAGGAAGGTTTCTTCCTGGAAGCACACCTCAAGCTTCGTCCCGTGGACTTCGGCACCGACGGTGTGTTTATGGCCGGTTTAGCCCACGGTCCTAAGAACCTGGAAGAAAACATTTCCCAGGCAAAAGCTGCTGCCGGTAGAGCATGTACCGTACTGGCCAACGAGACCATTTCGGTTGAAGGTAAATGCGCATCGGTCAACAAGCGTCTGTGCGCCGGTTGCGGTGTATGTGAGTCTGTGTGCCCGGCACAAGCAATTTCCGTAGATGAAGAAGAAAAAGTGGCGGTAGTTAATGAAGCTCTATGCAAAGGCTGCGGAGCATGTGCATCCTCTTGTCGGTGCGGAGCGCTGAACGTTAAAGGTTGCACCAACGAACAAATCGTAGCCATGATAAATGCGCTGTAGCAACTGGGGAGGGAAACGAATAATGGAAAGGGAACCGAAGATTGTAGCGTTCCTATGCAACTGGTGTAGTTATGCCGGTGCTGACCTGGCAGGTGTTGGTAGGATGCAGTATCCTCCCAACGTCAGGGTTGTACGGGTACCGTGCTCCGGCAGAATTAACCCCTTATTTATAATTAATGCATTACGTAATGGTGTCGATGGCATTCTCACCTCCGGGTGACACCCCGGCGACTGCCACTATGTTAGTGGCAACCTGGTAGCACGGAGGAAGTTTGCTATGCTCAAGAACCTCCTGGAATATATGGGAGTCGATGAAGGACGCGTTAACTTCTCCTGGGTTTCAGCATCTGAGGGTGGTCGCTTTGCAGAGCTGATCGGGGAAGTGACAGAAAAAGTTAAACAATTGGGACCTAACGAAGGTCTGATTGCCAAGGAATCGGGGTGTTGCGGATGCAAGGAATAGAAACTGCTATTCAAAATGCAGCAAAAAAATTACTAGCTGAGAATAAAGTTGACGTGGTTATCGGTTTTGAAAACGGCAGTCAACCCCTCCGCAGTACTCCCGTATTTATCCGCAAACCGGAAGACGCGGAAAAGTTAACCTGGAATTACACCTGTGAAAATAACCTTGCCAACTACCTGCGCAAAAAGGATCAAAAAATCGGGGTAGTGGTTAAGGGCTGTGATTCCAGATCAATCGTTGCCTTAATGAAGGAAAACCAGATCGACAGGGATAAGTTATACATTATAGGCGTTCCCTGCAGCGGTATGATTGACCGCAAGAAGGTTGCGGACATTGTTGAAGGTAAGGAAATCGTGGAAGCGGAATGCAAAGATGATTCCCTGGTGCTCAAGGGCCGTGGTTTTGAAAAAACAGTAAACATCGCTGATGTTTTACATCGTTCATGTGCTGCTTGCAGTCACAAAAACCCGGTAATCTATGACGAAATGGTAGCGGAACCAGTAGCAGAACAAAATGAAGATTACTCTGACATTGCAGAATTTGAAGCAAAACCCGTTGCCGAGAGGCGCGCATACTTGGCGAAGGAACTCAGTAAATGTATTCGCTGCTATGCCTGTAGAAATGCTTGTCCCATGTGTTATTGCGAACAATGTTTTGTTGATTGTTCCACTCCTGAGTGGATTGGCAAAAGCGCTTCAGACGTTCAAGACAACTTGTTATTCCAGGCTGTTCGGGTATTTCACGGTGCCGGCCGCTGCACCGACTGCGGTGCATGTGAGCGTGCCTGTCCCATGGGTGTCAACTTGCGCATACTAACCCGTAAACTGGTTAAGGATGCCAAGGAACTGTTTGATACCGAGGCAGGAGTAAACATGGAAGACAAGCCGGCCCTCTCCACCTTTAATGCCGATGACCCACAACCTTTCTTGGTGAAGGAATGAGGTGAAATATATGATAATTACTAAGAAAGATATACCCAGCTTCCTGGACAGCCTAAGAAGTAATTACCAGGTGTTTGCACCGGTAAAGCAGGATAATTATACAACATTCAAGGCAATTAATTCTGGCTCGGATGCTGTGCTCGACTACGGCAACTCCAAGATTCCACCCAAGGGCATTCTGTTCCCACAAACGGAAGAATTATTCCGTTACAAGGTGGACGAAAAGGGTACGCATCTGGAAGAAACCATTGACAAGGAGCAAAAGGTTGTATTCGGCATTCGCCCGTGCGATGCAAAAAGCATAGCTCTCTTGGACAATGTTTTTAATAACAATAAATACCAAGATCCCTATTACCTCACCAGAAGGGAAAATACCGTACTGGTAGGACTGGGATGTAATGAGCCGCAAAACACTTGCTTCTGCACATCCGTCGACGGCGGTCCTTTTGACACAACAAACCTGGACATCCTCTTGGTGGACATCGGAGACAAGTTTGTGGTAGAAGTCCTTAGTGATAAAGGTAAAGACTTATTAAAAGCCGCTACATGCACTGACGCATCAGATAGTGACAAAGAAGCGGCATCCAAGGCCAAAGCAGATGCAAATGTAACCAGCAAGGTCAACATTGACGGCCTTAAGGATAAGTTGGACAACAATTTCTACGATGAAATTTGGGACTATATCTCAGAAAAGTGCCTGGGCTGTGCTGCATGCACCTATTCATGCCCCACATGTCATTGCTTTGACATCGTAGATGAGGCCGAAGATTGTGACGGTTGTCGTGTACGCAACTGGGATTCTTGTATGTTCCCGTTGTTTACACTACATGGTTCCGGTCATAACCCGCGTCCCAGCGGAAAAGAACGGTTCCGCAACCGTGTTATGCATAAATTCAAGTATTTCGTAGATGTAAATAACGCCACGGCTTGCGTAGGTTGTGGCAGGTGTATTCAAAACTGCCCTGTAAATCTGGACATCCGGGAAGTATTGGCGGATATTCAGGGTTCGGAAGCGAGGTCGGTTAGCTAATGAATAATCCATATCTGCCGCTACCAATGAAGCTGGTGAAAAACTTTACAGAGACCGAAGACAAGCTTATTCACACCTTTACCCTGGAGTTCCTCAGTGAAGAAGACGAGAAAAGCTTTGCCTATACTCCCGGTCAGTTTGCAGAGGTATGCGTCTTCGGTAAAGGTGAAGCTCCCTTTGGTATTGCTTCCTCCCCCACCGAAAAGGGCCACTTAAAGTTTTCCGTGGCTAAAGTAGGTGTTGTATCCACAGCACTACACCTTATGGAAGAGGGCACTACCGTAGGAGTTCGCGGTCCGCTGGGCAACAGTTTCCCAATTGAGCAATTAAAGGGTAAAAACATCGTAGTTATTGGCGGTGGCTTTGCTTTTACAACACTGCGCGCACTTTCCACTTACATTTTACATCCCGACAACCGTGGAGATTTCGGTGATTTAACCGTTATATACGGTGCCAGAAACCCCGGCCTGTTGCTTTACAAAGAAGAGTTGGCCGAATGGGAAAGTCGTTCCGACATCAACCTGGTCACCACCATTGACAGAGCGGTGGAGGGCTGGAACGGCAGGGTAGGCTTCATTCCAGCAGTAACAGAGGAAGTTGCCCCCAGTGCAGATAATGCCTATGCTATTATTTGCGGACCTCCAGTAATGATCAAGTTTACCATGCCCGTACTGGAGAAACTGGGCTTCAAGCCTGAACAGACTATTATGTCTTTGGAAAACAGAATGAAGTGCGGTATCGGAATGTGTGGCAGGTGTAATGTAGGTAGCCAGTATGTATGTAAAGACGGTCCTGTATTTACCAGGGCCCAGTTGTTAGAGTTACCTAACGAATACTAAGATTACCTATCAGCTCAACAATAACAAAAGTACAATGTACTTCTTGTTAAATATTTAAACTCTAAATGGCCGAGCGAATCTTCGCCGGCCATTTAGAGGCTGACAATTTCCGCAATAGTCTGACATATATCTTTATTTTACCGGGGCAATGTCAGGTGCGCGGAAAGGGTCAGTATAACACCCGTTCGTCTGGTTTTTTCACCTACGGGCGGTATAATTGCGGTGCCCAGGATAAGCAAAACCGAACGTATAAGGTCCCGGAGTAGCAAGAAAGTTCAATGTGGGGAAAGCTTTGAGGAAAGGAGTTAAGATTTGTTGTTTTCAATACTCCCTGCACTGACGGTATCCTTGGAACCCCGGCAGAGGTACGCCAACATAGTAAATAATCACATGAGCATTTCAAATAGGGCACTCTTTAGCCGGGCACCAAAATGACGTTTGTTGCATTGTGAGGAAGGCATAGTTTTTAGCAGAGGGACGAGAAAGAATAGGCGGAAAGAAAGAACAGCATAAACTTGCACATCAGGCACCGTACAGAGACGGTGGACTCCAAAAATTAGGATGGATGTGATGCCATGAGTTCTGGTAAAGTCGGAGCTGTGATGGTTGTGGGAGCAGGGATTGCCGGTATACAGGCATCTTTGGACCTGGCCGAATCCGGCTATTACGTTTACCTTGTGGAACAATCACCGGCCATTGGCGGAACCATGCCCATGCTGGATAAAACATTTCCTACAAACGATTGTTCCATGTGTATTCTTTCTCCTAAACTAGTACAGTGTGGAAGACATCTTAATATTGAGATATTAACTAATTCCGTAGTTAGTGAAGTTGAGGGGGAGCCGGGAAATTTTAAAGTTACTGTCAGTCAAAAAGCCCGGTACGTAGATCCTGAGAAATGTACCGGCTGTGGCTCTTGTGCAGAAGAATGTCCCGTGAAGGTGGATGACGAATTCAACCAAGGACTAGGCAAGCGCAAAGCCATTTATAAGTCATATGCTCAGGCATACCCAAATGCGTATGCCATTGATTCAACCAAATGCTTGAAAATCAAAAAACCTAAAGCCTGCGGTAAGTGCCTTGAAGTATGCCAAGCCGACGCCATTGACCACGAAATGCAGGATGAAACATTGGAAATCGAAGTAGGTTCCATCATTCTCTGCCCGGGCTTTGAAAAGTTCGATGCTTCCAACCTGGATTATTACGGTTACGGTAAGTTTCCTAACGTAGTTACCAGCTTGGAATTCGAACGGATTTTAAGTGCCTCCGGGCCCTTTGGTGGACATATGCAGAGGCCTTATGACGGTAAAGAGCCCCGGAAAATTGCATGGATACAATGCGTAGGTTCACGCAACTGCCGTATAGAAAACGGCTACTGCTCATCCGTTTGTTGTATGTACGCCATCAAGGAAGCAGTAATCGCCAAGGAACACAGCAAGGAAGAGCTGGACACAACCATATTCTACATGGATATGCGTACTTACGGTAAGGATTTTGAAAAATATTACGACAGGGCTCGCAACGAACAGGGCGTCAATTTTGTGCGCTCCCGTATTTTCCAAGTTTCTGAAACTGATGATGAAAGTAAGAATCTAACCATCAGGTACGCAGATGAAACCGGAGCGGTATACACCGAAGAATTTGACATGGTTGTTCTCTCCGTGGGCCTTGAGCCATCACCGGGCGTTATGGAATTGGGTAAAAAATTGGGTTTGGAATTAAACCGGTTCGGTTTCGCTGAAACTGCACCGTTGTCCGGTGTAAATAGCTCAAGGGAAGGCATTTATGTAGCAGGTGCATTCGGGGGTCCCAAGGATATCCCGGAAACAGTAATGGAAGCCAGTGCGGCCGCGGGTTCATCAGCAAGCCTCTTAGGCGATGTTCGCGGCACCATGATCAAGGAAAAGGAATTCCCGCCTGAAAAGGATGTCAGCGGCGAAGATCCTCGCATTGGTGTTTTTGTTTGCCATTGCGGCGTAAACATTGGCAGTGTCGTTGATGTCCCTGCCGTGGTTCAAACTGCCGCAAAACTACCCGGTGTGGAATACGCCGGTGAATTCCTGTATGTTTGCTCTCAGGACAGCCAGGCGGCCATTAGGGAGGCCATAGAAGAGCACAAATTAAACAGAGTGGTTGTTGCTTCCTGCAGTCCCCGTACTCATAAGCCACTGTTCCAAGAGACCATACGGGAAGCCGGCCTTAACGCGTACCTGTTTGAAATGGCCAATATTCGCGACCAATGTTCATGGGTACACATGAATGAGCCTGAAAAGGCCACCGAAAAAGCCAAGGACCTGGTCAAAATGGTAGTGGCCAAAGCCTCATTATTAGAGCCGGTAAAACAGATTTCCGTTGGGGTAAATCCCAAGGTACTTGTTATCGGCGGCGGTGTCACCGGCATGACCAATGCCCTGAGCCTCGCGGAACAGGGTTTTCAGGTCCATATCGTTGAGAAATCCAATGAACTGGGCGGTAACGCCCTGCGTATCAAGCACGGCTTCAAAGGGGAAGATGTGCAGGGATTCGTTAATGAACTTATCTCTAAGGTAAAATCAAGCGATAAAATAGAAGTATCCCTGGGTACAGAAGTGTCCGAGGTATCAGGTTATGTGGGTAATTTTAAGACCACCCTTAGCACCGGCAAGACAGTGGAGCACGGCGTCACCGTCATTGCCATTGGTGGCCGGGAGTATAAACCTGCAGAATACCTTTACGGCGAGAATGACGCGGTCTTTACCCAGCTGGAACTGGAAGAGGCATTGTCATCAAATGATCCCAAAGTTACTCAGGCAAAGAACATCGTCCTCATTCAATGTGTGGGTTCCCGGGATAGCAAACGGCCATACTGCAGCCGTGTGTGCTGTAACAAGTCCGTAAAGCTCGCCCTGAAGCTGAAGGAGATAAATCCGGGGGTTAACGTTTTTATTCTCTATCGTGACGTCAGAACTTACGGTTTCAATGAGGAAAACTACAGGGAAGCTCGCCAGAAGGGTGTTATCTTTATTCGCTATAACGCTGAAGATAAACCAAAGGTGGAAGCAGCAGAAAACGGCCTGCAAGTAACCGTCACTGATCATGTTCTGGGTGAGCCAGTTGTCATCGAGGCCGATGCAGTGGGTCTGGCAGCGGCCATATTGGCACCGGAGGATAATGCCCGCATGAACCAGCTCTTCAAGGTTCCCTTAAACGCAGACGGCTTTTTCCTGGAGGCGCATATGAAGCTTCGCCCGGTGGACACCGCTGCTGACGGAATCTTCATTGCCGGCCTGGCACACGGACCAAAGTCCATGGAAGAAAATATCTCCCAGGCAAAGGCGGCGGCAGGGCGAGCCATCACCATTTTGAGCAAAGACTCTCTGGAATCATCCGGAGTGGTTGCGGTCGTTCAGCCGGATAAATGTGCGGCTTGTCTCACCTGCGTACGGTTATGTCCCTTTAATGCACCGCGAATTAACAACTATGCAGCCGAAATAGAAGCCGTTCTCTGTCAAGGTTGCGGTAGCTGCGCGGGAGAATGCCCCAATAAGGCAATTACCTTGCAAAGCTATAAAGACGTTATGCTCATGCAGATGGTAGATGGGCTGTATAAGGAGGTGCGTTAGGGTGGCTGCATTTGAACCGAAGATTGTAGCGTTCTGTTGTCACTACTGAGCATACTCAGCTGCGGACCTGGCAGGTTCCATGCGACTTCAGTATGCTTCTACAGTGAGAATAGTTGAGATGCCTTGCACAGGCACCATCGATCACCGCGTACTCCTACAGACATTCGAAAACGGTGCAGATGGCGTCTTCGTTGCCGGCTGTATGGAGGGTGATTGCCACTTCCTGAAGGGTAACCTTCGAGCCAAAAAGCGTGTAAATCAAGTTAAGAATATTCTGGAAGAGATCGGTTTCGGGGCGGATCGCTTGGATTTTTTCAACCTTTCAGCCGCCCAGGGACAACGCTTTGCTGAAATTGTTACGGAAATGACCGAACGTATCCGCGAACTGGGCCCCAGTCCCCTGAATAAGAAAGAAGGTGAGACAGCATGATTATAGCCCAACAAAAACCTATTCAGGATATTGCTTCAATGATCGATGACTGTAACAAAGTATTATTGGTGGGTTGTGCAGGATGTGTCACTGTTTGCCTGGCCGGCGGGGAAAAGGAAACCGATATATTGGCCGCTTCTCTGCGCATCAAACGTAAGCTGGAAAATAAGCCGTTGGAAACGGTAACTTGCGTAGCTACCCGCCAGTGTGACCCTGAATATGTAGAGACACTGGATAGTTACGTCAAAGACGTTGATGCCGTGATATCCCTGGCTTGCGGGGTGGGTGTACAGTATTTGGCCGAGCGTTTTACAGATAAATGGGTTGTACCCGCGCTAAATACTAAATTTATAGGTGGTTCTGTAACTCACGGTGAATGGGAAGAACGCTGCGGTCTTTGCGGTGATTGTGTCCTTCACCGTACCGGCGGTATTTGTCCCATTATTCGCTGCTCCAAGAGCATCCTTAACGGCCCCTGCGGAGGTTCCCAGTACGGCAAGTGTGAAATCAGCAAGGATGTCGATTGCGCCTGGCACCTCATTTACGAGCGCATGAAAACCTTGGGTAAATTAGACAAACTTATGGAGTACCAGCCTCCCAAGGATTGGTCTAAATCCCGTGACGGTGGCCCACGCAAGGCCATTAGGGAGGATGTGATGATAGGGTGAAAACTGAAAGCAAACTGGAAAAAATCTTAGCCAGCGGTGAATTTGCCGTTACAGCGGAAATAGGCCCTCCCAAGCACGCATCTGGTGACGGAATGAAACATCACGCGGAGATGCTTAAAGATCACGTTGATGCCGCTAACATTACCGATTGCCAAACGGCTATTGTTCGTATTTCCAGTATCGCCGGCGGTGTACACATTAAAGAAAAGGGTATTGAACCCATTGTACAAATGACCTGCCGGGACAGGAACCGGATTGCCATGCAAGCTGATCTGCTGGGTGCTTACAGCCTTGGTATGAGAAACCTGCTATGCCTTTCCGGTGACCACCAAAAGTTCGGCAACCACCCAACCAGTAAAAATGTGTACGACGTGGATTCCATGCAACTTATTCACCTGGTTCGGAGGATGCGCGACGAGAAAAAATTCTTTTCCGGGGAAGAAATAAAAGAAAACGAACCGCGCTTTTTCGTAGGGGCGGTGGCGAACCCCTTTGCAGATCCCTTTGAGTTCCGCGTCGACCGCCTGGAAAAGAAGGTGGAGGCCGGAGCCGAATTCATACAAACCCAGTGTATCTTTGACATGGAGCGTTTTGAGCGCTTTATGGAAATGGTTCGCCAGCGGGGTATTCACGAGAGGGTATACATCTTAGCAGGTATTACCCCCATGAAGAGCTGGCGAGCAGCAAAATACATCGGGAATAACGTCAGCGGTATGATCGTACCGGACGAAATGGTTGAGCGCCTTAAGAACGCTGAAGATCCCAAGCGTGAAGGCATAGAAATAGCCATTGAACAAATTAAATATATCAAAGAAAATGTAAAAGGCATTGCTGGTTTCCACGTAATGGCAATCGCCTGGGAAGAAGTTGTACCGGAAATTGTAGAGCGTTGCGGTCTTTATCCCAGACCCAAAGTAGACTAATTTAGATAATTATGTTAAAGAGGAGGAGCATAAAAGCTCTTCCTCTTTTTTGTTTGTTCCCGCTGTATTTAAATATTTTTAAATATTAATTCTTTAACATAAAAATTGACTTGACACATGTAAAGTATTAACATATAATTACTAACCAATAAGATTAAAAATTACACCCTTCCCCCTCCCCTTTTTGTTTTCAATAGAACGAAAGAATATTTATTTTTATTACCTTTAAAACATAACGTTTAGTAATTATTTTGCCCAGTTCATCTGGGTAATTTTGTGTAAAATATAGCCAGAAAATTTTCAACTAATTGATTATAACTTAAATTACAGAAGGGATGAGCCACATGAAACTTAACACCATGGGCCATAACCCGGAAACCAACCAAGTAACTCATAATAATTTAGCGGATACCAGAACAGTTGATGTTTACGTCTGTATGGGTACAGGATGTTATCTGAGGGGTTCCTATCACGTACTTAACAAATTTATAGAAATGGCCAGGCATCTAAACTTAGAGGAATTCATTAATGTAAAGGGAACATTCTGCCTGGAACACTGTGACAGTGGAGTATCAATAAAGGCCAATGATGAAATAGTAACGGGAGTTACAGATGAGAACGCTGAGCAGGTTTTTAAAGCTCACGTAGCCATGAAAGTTGATCCTCCGTGGGCTTCCCGTTAATAATTTTTTTGACAAATTTTCAAACATTCCAAAGCTATTTATTCTTGGGAGCAGGCAACATCCTACGCTCACTACTCGCCCATTAAATTGTATGAGCTCACTCCGCTCCGGTGATTAGCTGTATAGAGGTTTGTCATTAGTCTCAAACACCTTATGGTGTTTCTTTTTTTGAAAACTTGCCACCTGTGTAAATGACCAACATCATTTACCTGGATGCATATAGGATTCCCTTTTCTTTTTACCGAAATAAACTAACATGGTGTTTTAAATCCGTCCAGTATATTAACGGAGAGGAAAATTGCTATGGTCCTAATAAAAACCAACGAAGCAAAATGTCGTGATTGTTACCGCTGCGTGCGCACATGCCCGGTAAAAGCCATTAGAATAACAACGGAAAGAGAAGAAAAGGTCCATGCCCAGGTTTTAGATGACTTTTGTTTGATGGACGGCAAATGTATACTTTCCTGCCCCCAAAAAGCCAAAAAAGTGGCATCGGACATTCCCCAGGTAAAATACTTGTTACAACATGGTGTTCCCCTGGCGGCAAGTGTAGCCCCCTCATTTGCGGCTTTACTGCCGTTGGAGAATCCACAAATATTCCCCGCCCTGCTAAAAAAGTTAGGCTTTAAACTAGTCCAGGAAACCGCCGTGGGAGCAGAAATTGTGGCCAAGGAATATAGAGGTAAAAAGTGGGATAGCCCGTTAATAGACAGCTCTTGTCCAGTAATTGTAAATCTGGTGGAAAAACACTTTCCCAACCTGATACCGTTATTATCAAATACAGTCTCGCCCATGATCGCCCACGGCCGTTATATCAAGGCCAATAACAACAACCTACCCGTGGTTTTCATCGGACCGTGCATAGCCAAGAAGGGTGAGGCCATGAACCATGGTCTAAAAGACGCCGTGGATTTTGTTTTAGGTTTTGACGAAGTTTGGGATTGGATTATAAGCAGCGAAATCAATTGGGATACAATTGAAAAAAGTTATTTTGATGAACCTCTGGCAAACCTGGCCCGCCTTTTCCCGGTGGAAGGCGGCATGTTACAGACATCCTTCCCTGGGACAACCAGATTTGATGTTCAAGTTACTTCCGTCACCGGGCTGGAAAACTGTATAAGTTTTTTAGAGTACCTAAAAAGGGGAAAAACCGAAACCCTACCGCAATTAACGGAACTCCTTGCCTGCAACGGGGGGTGCATAGGGGGACCGCGTGCCGTAACGCAAAACGATGTATTCCTAAAAAGGCAAAAGGTCATTGAATACTACAATTCCAGCGGGCATAAACCCGGAAAGGACGGCAGAAAAGGGTTGGAAGACATAACCTTGCCACCGTCTATGCTGCGGCGAAAGTTTTTAAACCGGCAACTGGAATACCCGGTCCCCAGCGAGGAACAAATAAAGGAAATACTGGCCCAAACCGGAAAATACCAGCCTGAGGATGAGCTTAACTGCGGCGCCTGCGGTTATAATTCCTGCAGAGACAAAGCAATTGCTGTATACCAGGGTACTGCCGAGGTACAAATGTGTATTCCGTATATGCGTAAACGTGCGGAATCCATGTCTAATATAGTATTGAATTCCATGCCCAACGGTATTTTAATTGTAGATGACAAACTTACTATTTTAGAGATTAATCCTAAGGCGGAAGAGATGTTTCAATGCAGTGCCGACAAAATCACGGGTCAAAAGCTGGATTCTCTTATTGACCCGGGTAATTTTCGAAGGGCCTTGGAGGAACAACAGTTACTGAATATCCTTTCAAATCATTCCGATTATGGGCTTACAACGAGGGAAATTATTTTTCCCTTGAAAAGTGAACAAATAATAGTGGGAATATTTGTGGATATAAGCGCTGAACAGCGTCACAAGGAGCAGCTGGATCAAATGAAGAGTCAAACAATAGAAAGGGCGCAAGAAGTAATTGAAAAGCAAATGAAAGTTGCCCAGGAAATTGCCGGCTTACTAGGGGAAACCACCGCCGAAACAAAGGTACTCCTCACCAGGCTCATTCAACTAATGGAAGAACCACCGTCCCCCGACGAAAGGGGACCGGGAAATCAATGAAAATTCACCTGGACATAGGTGTATCACAGCTGAAGAAATCAGGCGAGGAATTATGCGGTGATACCATTGAAATCCAGCACACCGAAGAGTCCAAAATTATTGTACTTTCAGACGGGCTTGGCAGCGGAGTTAAGGCGAATATACTCTCCCAAATAACCGCCAAAACCGCAAGTACCATGCTCTGTAAAGGGAGTAGAATAGAAGAGGTAATAGAAACCCTGGCTCACACTTTGCCCATGTGCCGCGTAAGGCAGCTTGCCTACAGTACCTTTACCATTGTTCAAGTTTTTTCAGACGGTAAAGTATACCTGGCGGAATACGACAACCCCGCGGCCTTCTGGGTACACCGGGGAAAAGCAACTCCGGTTCCTAATCAGGAAAGAACAATTGATGGTAAATTAATCCGTGAATCATACTTTACCGTAATTGACGGGGATTGGCTGGTTATCGGGAGCGACGGTATTTTACACGCCGGAATCGGCTCCATTTGGAACCTGGGCTGGGGTTGGGACCGGGTAAGCCAGTACCTGGAAAACACAGCCTCCAAGGAGAAAACGGCTTCGGATTGGGCTTCTGATATAACCAGACTTTGCAACCATTTATACGGAGGTAAGCCCGGGGATGATGCAAGCATTGTGGTCTTAAAAATACGAAATCCCCGCCACCTTACAGTTCTCATTGGCCCACCTGCAAAAATGGAAGATGATTGTATAGTGGTGAATAGATTAATGGAATCCCCTGGTGAAAAAATTGTTTGCGGCGGAACTACGGGTAATATAGTGGGACGCTGCCTGGGAACCGAGGTCATTGTTGACCTCCAGTCAAATGATGAGAAAATACCTCCTACCGGAATAATACCAGGAATAGATTTGGTCACCGAAGGCACTTTGACATTGATCCATGCCGTGGAACTCCTGCGACAAAACCCCGATCCTTTACTTTTATCGTATAAAAAAGACGGTGCCGGAAAATTGGTTTCAAAACTAATAAATGCAGATTCCATCGACTTTGTTATTGGAACAGCAACAAACCCGGCACAGAAAAGCCCTGATTATCCCTCTGTTTTTATTTACAAACAGCAAATTATTAAAGATCTTATTCAAATTCTTAAAGATCGCAAGAAAAAAATAACGGTGGAGTATTATTGAGCATTAAGGGGCAATTCCTAAAACACTGGGAAATAGTCCCCATTTTTTTCGGCAATATTTCCAATGATTTTGAAAAGGAAAATAACTTTACTTATGGAAATTACCGAAAGTGTTAATTTTATTCAAGGAAAGAGGGGAAACAGATGGGGAATAAGGTTTTGCTTGTTGTTGATATGCTTAAGGATTTCATGGAACCGGACGGTGCCCTGTCCTGCGGCCCTGCAGCCCAGCAGATAGTGCCTTTTGTAGTGGAAAAAATAAGGCAGTTTCAATCCGAAAAAAACACGGTCATTTTCATCCAGGATGAACATCTTCCGGATGACGCGGAATTCAAGCGTTTTCCCGTTCACTGTGTCAAGGGAACCCCGGGCGCGGAATTAATTGATGAATTGGAATTATTGAGAAAAAACTATACTAACAGTTATGTTGTACCTAAGCACCGGTACAGCGGTTTTTTCCAAACCAATTTGGAAAAATTGCTGGGTGAATTAAACCCACAAGCAATTCACGTGGTGGGAGTCTGTACAAATATATGCGTTCTTTATACCGTAGAGGAACTCTGCAATAGAGGTTATACTACCTATGTATATAAAGACGGCGTGACCAGTTTTGATCCCCAAGGACACCGATGGGCACTGCAACAAATGGAAAGCATACTGGGGGTAATTATTATTTGACGGGGGTAAGTAATTTGCTGGTGGATTATCACATACATCCGGAATACTCAATTGATGCCCAACCGCACGGTATCGGAGAATACTGCCGAATGGCAGTAAAAATGGGCTTGCAAGAAATTTGTTTTACCCCTCACTTTGAAGTAGACCCCCGGCGCCGGCACCTGGACTGGTTCGTGAGATTAAACGGCCGTATGGTTGCCATGGAGAGTTTAAACTGGGTGGAACAATTCTTTAAAGACATTGACACGGCAAAAAAGGAATACCGGGATCTTCTTACCGTTAGGGCCGGGCTGGAAGTAGGCTATGAACCCGGTCAGGAGAAGGCAATTGAGAACATTCTAAATGCGTACCCCTTCGATTTTGTCCTTGGATCCATCCACTGCATGGAACATATCGCCATCTCTTCCCGCAGTGAATGCCGGCAATACTTCCAAGGCAAGGATCCCCTTCAAGTATGCAGGGATTACTATGCTATAATGGATAAAGCTGTGGAAACCGGCCTGTTTGACTGTATGGCCCATTTGGATTTATACAGGCGCTACGGGCAATTATTTTATGGTGACAAAATAAATAAATGCCACGCGAGACTTGTGGAACCGGTTTTCAGCAAAATGGCCGCCCAGAATATAGCCTTGGAAATTAACACTTCATCGAGGCGTAGAGGACTAAAACAGTTTCACCCCTCAGAACCACTTTTTCAAGAGGCTGTCAGATGCGGGATAAATAAATTCACCGTGGGATCGGACGCCCACAAATTGGGCGAATTGGGGGACGGAATTAGCGATGCGGTAAATTTTCTAAAAGACTACGATTTCAAGCCAACAACCTATAAGTTAAGACATCCTGTGGAATAAACCAAAGCAAACCGGCAAGGAAAAGATTGGACAACCCCCCCGGTATTACCATAGAATAGTGACATCACCGAGCTGGAAGGGGCGATCACTGTGGATTTGGGACAGTTTAACAAGACAGTTAAACAATATCGCCAGGGTAATATAACTGCAGCCTTCGGAACAGAACTGCTGACCCAGGGATCAACTTCAATACCCAATCTGTTACTTAAATTTTACAAACAAATAGGCATTTCAGATGAGGAAATGATGGTATTAATTCAACTACTGAGAATCAGAGCAGAGGAAAAAAAACTCAACCCGACACCGGAATTTTTATCCGGATGTTTAACCAGCTCTGTGGAAAAAATAAGAGAGTCACTAAGCAACTTACTGGACAACGAAATCATTTCCTTAACCCAGTATTACGATAATGATACAGACGAAATTATTACCGGTTATGATTTGGAACCTCTTATGGAAAAACTCTCAGAGATATGGGCCTGTGCAAAGGTACAAGAGATTGAAAAGACAAGGTTTTTACTGGAAGCCAATCAACCCAATGGCTCCCTTCCTAGATTTAGAGAAAATTTATACCACGTCTTTGAAAAGGAATTCGGCAGACCTTTATCACCGATGGAAGTTGCTCAAATTCAAAAATGGATTGAAGATACCCAACATGATGAGATTGTATTGGAAGCCCTCCGGCGGGCAGTCTTAATGGGAAAATTAAATTTTAAGTATATTGACAGCATCCTTTTGGAATGGAAGAAAAATAACCTGCGCACCCGGCGGGATATAGAAAATTATGATAATGAATTTAAGAGTAAAAGGGCGAAAACTTCCGCGAAACGAAGGACAAAAACAACTGCTGAAGGCAATGAAAAAAAAGAATTGTTTAAAACGCTGTATATGGGTTAGGACGGTTGACTTATGGCTTTTATATGCAATCTGTGCCAAGACAGGGGGATCATTTTAAAGGGGGATACTGCTATACCTTGCAGTTGCTCCGAAAAAAGGGCTGTTTTCAACCGGTTTAAGAATTCCCGCTTACCTCCGGCAATGCAGCATGATACATTTGAAAACTTTTCTTTTGATTACTACTCTCGCAATAAAATTGACCCCATTAAAAAAATATCTTACTTCCAGCTGGCAAAGGTAGCATACCGGGCGGCCCAAAAGTTCGTCTCGGATTTTCAAAAGGACCCGCATGTAGAGGGACTGCTATTAACAGGGCCGGTGGGAAGCGGAAAAACATATTTGGCCTGTTGCGTGGCAAACGAGCTCTTGAAGAACGGAAAAACAGTCTTGTTCGTAGTGGTACCCGAATTGCTTGATATGTTAAAGGCGACTTATAATACGGATAGAAATGATATTCCCTATACCGAACAGGAACTGCTGGAAACAGCCAGGAAAGTACCTTTACTCATTCTTGATGATCTCGGGGCACATAACTACACAGAATGGACAACAAATAAACTATACTCAATAATTAATTACAGGCTAAATCACAGGCTGGCCACCATCATCACCACAAACATAAGCCTGGAAGATTTGGAAGAATACTTGGGCATGCGCACCACTTCCCGTATCTTCCAGATGTGCTGTCCTTATAAGATACTTGTGGATATGGATATTCGAGTGTTAAAGAGAAAAAATACCTTTCAGACAAGATCTTAGTAAAAAAATCCCTTATTTGAAAGGGATTTTTTTTAACCCTATATGCCATATTATACCATTTAAGTTATTAATTTCATGTATGACAGTGGTATGTTTTTGTGCAAAATAATCTTTGTGAAAGGAGGAGATGAAAGTAAAAAGGATTAGTTTCCTTTTATGCTTTATTTCAGTCTTAGTTGTACAGTTAAGCACCTCCGGCCTAAATGCCGGTGCATCGTCCCAAATATCCGCTAAAAATCCCGTAATTAGTTATACCGTTCAGCAGGGTGATACCCTCTCTGAAATTGCGGATATGTTTGATGTATCCCTTTCCGCGCTGGTGGAGGCCAATAACTTAAGGAACAGCACCATCCGCCCCAATGAAATATTGATCATCCCTGATAAATCTCAATCATCTGCACTTTCCAGAGGAAATATCCTCCGGGATGAATTAATGCTGCTGGCCAGGGCCATACATGCTGAAGCAAGGGGAGAGTCATTTACAGGAAAAGTTGCTGTGGGAGCCGTTATATTAAACCGGGTCTCCAGCCCCCAATTTCCAGACAGCATAAAAGAAGTCATTTTACAACGAAATAAGCATACTGTGCAGTTTACCCCGGTAGCCGATGGATCAATCAACCTTGTACCTAATGAAGAGGCTATAAATGCCGCCTTAGAGGCTCTAAGGGGAACAGATCCCACCGGCGGTGCACTCTTTTTTTATAATCCCAGCATCAGTTCAGACCAATGGATAAAAACTTTGCCCGTAGTCACCAGGATAGGAAACCATGTCTTTGCCTCAACAGCTTAGAAAGGGTGAGACATTTTTGTCTCACCCTTTTCTTAATGCTTACCGGCAGCCTTTTTAAACTCATGGACGCTGACAACAACTATATTGACGGATTTTACAAATAAGCCCGTCATATTTTCCAATTGTCTCTTTACGGCTATCTGCACATTTTTACCCACTATGTCCAACCCGCCACCAAGCCACAGGATTAATTCAATATCCAGTATAATGCCGTCATCACCGCGGTTCAAATGTATTCCCTTGACTGCCTCGACTCCTTCCACCTGTTCCGCTGCAATTTTTGCAATATATATCAAGGCGTTCTGGGAAATGGACAGCTTACCGTAATAGGTAAAAGTGGGGCGCACCACAGACTGTTCCAACCAATTCTGGCTACAGGTTTTACCCTTCCGGCGCAGAAACACCTGTAGAGGATCGATCAGGGTTTCCGGTAATGTTTTCCTTACTTCCACCGTTGGAGCAGGTATAACATGTTTACTATATTGGCTTCGCATCATCCGTGCCTTGCGAATCTCCTTGACCGAAGCAACATCTTCAATACGCAGGAACTTTGTTACAGGCGGAAGACCCAATCTGAGTGCAATTTTCTCCACCATACCGTCCGAGGTTCCCAAAACCAGTACTTTTGAGGCATTAAGGGACGCCAGGGCTTCCTTTACATCTTGGGCATGTTCATCATCCATAAACAGAGCTGTTTTTATGGCCCCAATCCGTGTAGGCTGGCATTTGGCCGATATACCGGCCAATATTTTGTTATCTCTAATCAACAGGCCATCATCTATTACCACATCAGCACCTATATTATGTGCAACTATATTAGCTCTATGACTTTTACCCGTCCCGCTGGGACCCACCAAAGCAAAAACTTCCAAAAAGACCACTCTCCCTCAGAATAAGGGCATTCTTCATTGCTACCTTGATTTCCTTTAACTGTTAGTCATACTATGTATGGAAGTTTTTCCAAGTACCAATATTTTAAACCGGGATTAATTTTTTTCTATAGGGATAGAACTAGCAGGATCACCATGCTTGGTAAAGAAATAAAAAATATTCACCCGGTAACGAGGAGGGGACAGTTTGTATAACCAAGTGATATCCCTTCTGGAGAAAAACTTTAAGTTAACTAATAGGGATAAGGCCATTCTAAATCAAACCACCAGGGAGTTAAATCGCTCGGATCGCCAGTATTTCTTTCAAGAATTAAAACCAAGGGAAGGGGAGTTTAAACAATACTTTAAAGAAGTACTACACAACTCGGATGGTCAGGCACTTAAGGACATGGTGGTGGCCAATTTATTGGAACGTGGGGGAGACCCCAGTATAGCTGACGGGCTGCTGATGGATGTATTGGGAAGATTGGAAGTTTACCACCAGCTAAGGCAACAAGCTGAAGAAAAAGGCGTAAAATTAAAGGCATTAACCAACTTCGGCGGTATGGGTTTATTGATTGGTATGGTGGGATTAACCGCGGCTATAATCCTCTACCTCTTGAATCGATAATTCAGTGGGAATGGTTTCAGTGGGGGAGGACCCCCACTGCCATTAAGAAATTCTGTATATCCAATTCATGCCGTTATTGTTATCCCAGTTTTCTACACTATCCTTAAAACAAAAGTTTAATTGACGATCTTTCATCTGGAGTGTCTTTTCCCAACCGGCATCTGTCTTTTCCATGGGAATGTCCCGGACGGCATGCCAATCTTCAATATTGCCGAAACCTGCATGCATCCATACTTGATCCGCTCCGGAGTCTTTCAACAAACCGTTATAACGTATTCTTACCGTTGCCCCGTCATCGGACATTGGTTTTACTTGAACTCCCTGAATGGGCGCGGAAAAGTTATATGGCTGCAGTGTATCCATTTTCAACACCTCCTGAATCATTTATAGTAGCATTCCTATTTTGAGCAGATTGTTGCCCAAAATTACTTGCCAAAATAATGAAATTCAAAAATAACAGGTGACAAATACAGAACTGACGCACAACTTTAGAGTTTAAAGATTAGTAAGGAATAGTCCGGTAGATGGAGAAAATTTTTTCGCAAAGTCCCGCTGGACAAACAATTTCCAATATGAGATAATAGTGT
>JAALLP010000101.1_pt1 | contig 31002 bp, 33 predicted proteins | sample 7245951 | NCBI WGS metagenome assembly JAALLP01 (sample SAMN13049199, study PRJNA578106) | oil field metagenome | isolation source: filtered produced water from oil reservoir B6 | place: USA:offshore Texas | collected 2016
CGGAGGTGACGGGAGTGCCCCCTCAGGTGATATACGTTGACCAGGTGATTTTAGGCAGTATATTCATGAATTACGTCATTCTCCGGACTGTGGGCAAAATCGGTGGAGTGGAAAATGGTAGATGGCGCGTGGTAACTGCTGCTGTGCTTGGTGGATTATATTCGGTAGCAGCCTTTGTCCCTGCTTTATCTTCCTTGATGACAATATGGTTTAAAACACTGGTTTCATTGATTATAGTCTCTATTGCTTTTGCGCCGCTACCTCCAATAAGGTTGGCGGCTTGCTTGGGTTTTTTTTATCTTACTTCCTTTGCCCTGGGGGGCAGCATTATAGGTATCATGTATTTCCTTGAGTCACAGGGAGGCACTTTCTTTTCTCCCCAGGGTTTTTCCTTGGTTCTTGAGCGTTATTTTTGGTTTGCCACGATATTGGCCCTGGGTTGTTTTGCCGTTGCCGGAAAAGGGGTAGCTTTATTATTCAACCGTCGGTACCGGCAAAACTTGTTTAAGATTCCGGTACTAATCACGGTTAACGGTAAGGAGGTAAGGGCGGAAGGACTATTAGATTCTGGTAACCAGTTATCAGATCCCCTTACCGGAAACCCTGTAATTGTTGCCGAGTATGAAGTACTTAGAGAATTGCTACCCCGGGAGTTGGTTTTATATTTAGATGAGACTGTGGAGTTTGATTCCGTAAAAGCAATGGTTTTAGTGAAAGACGGCTCCTGGGGAGACAAGTTAAGGCTGGTGCCGTTTCGATCCCTGGGAAAAGAATCCGGTATGCTATTGGGCTTTACTCCCGATAAGATTGAACTGCTGTACGGTGGTGAAACCATTATTTGCCATAAAGTAACCGTAGCTCTTCACTTAAAACCATTGAGCCCGGATTCTACTTATCACGTTTTGCTCCATCCAGGTTTGTTACATACAACTGTTTAGATAGTTACTTTTTAGAGGAGGGAATTTTTTGTTTGAACTCTGGAAGTTGAGGTTGGTCTTTCGGCTTCATCTTGCACGTGTTTTACGGCGGTTGGGCATTGAGAAGGAAGTACATTATGTGGGCAGTAGTGAGGCTTTGCCCCCTCCCCTCAGTACAGATGAAGAATCTTACCTGATCAACCGTTTGAAGGCAGGGGACGGGGAAGTAAGAAGCCAATTGATTGAGCGCAATTTACGACTTGTGGTGTATATTGCCCGTAAATTTGAAAACACCGGGGTGGGGATAGAGGATTTGGTATCTATAGGAACAATTGGATTAATAAAGGCCGTTAATACCTTTGATCCTTTAAAGAAAATAAAGCTCGCCACCTACGCCTCCCGGTGTATTGAAAATGAAATTTTAATGTATTTAAGGCGAAACAATAAAACGAAAACAGAAGTGTCCTTTGATGAACCATTGAATATGGACTGGGATGGCAATGAATTGCTCTTATCGGATGTCATGGGTACGGATAATGATATTATCTATAAATATATAGAGGAGGAAGTGGAAAAGAAGCTATTATACCTGGCGCTGCAGCGACTTAACGGAAGGGAACGCAAAATAATGGAATTAAGGTTCGGGCTTAATAGTAAGGAAGAAAAAACCCAGAAAGAAGTGGCGGATATGCTGGGAATATCCCAATCGTATATTTCCAGGCTGGAGAAGCGAATAATTAAGCGGCTCAAACGGGAAATAAATAAAATGGAGTAGCGAGTAATTTGAAGAATGTTTAATTTTGGATCCGTAAATCACAAGCGGGTCTTTTTTTATTGAATTAATACCATGTATATTTGAACTCAGCCGGGGTAATAATGAGAAAAGCCACGAAAAATTAAAGCCGGAGGTGGCCCCTTTGCTGGTTAACAAAGTGGAAATATGCGGTGTCAATACATCAAAATTGCCAGTACTAACCGGAGCTCAAATGCAGGAATTGTTTGAAACCATGCAAAAAGGCGATTCCTCAGCCCGTACCCGGCTTATAAGCGGTAACCTCAGGTTGGTCCTGAGTGTGATCCAGCGCTTTACTAATCGTGGTGAATATGTGGATGACCTTTTTCAGGTTGGTTGCATAGGGTTAATGAAAGCTATAGATAATTTCGATTTGTCCCAGAATGTAAAGTTCTCCACATATGCCGTTCCCATGATTATAGGAGAAATCAGGAGATACCTGCGGGATAACAACCCCATCAGGGTAAGTAGATCCCTACGCGATGTTGCCTACAAAGCCTTACAGGTAAGGGACTCCCTTGTAAATAAATATTCCCGGGAGCCGTCCGTGAATGAAATTGCCGGTGAACTGAAAATGCCCCGGGAAAATGTTGTTTTTGCTCTGGATGCAATCCAGGACCCCATTTCACTATTTGAACCCATTTATCATGACGGTGGGGATCCTATCTTTGTAATGGACCAAATCAGTGATGAAAAAAATCAAGATGCAAACTGGCTTGAAGGAATTTCCCTGCGCAATGCCCTTAGCAAACTCTCCGACCGGGAAAAGCATATATTAACCTTAAGATTTTTTGAAGGAAAAACGCAAATGGAAGTTGCCGAGGAAATAGGAATCTCCCAGGCTCAGGTTTCCCGTCTGGAAAAGGCGGCTTTGGGTCACATGAAAAAATTTGTTTAGTATAAATAAAACCTTCCATCTCGTTCTATTGTTTACAAAACAGGTGTTTGGGGAACACTGGAACTGAACAGCTTTGACGAGGTGAAGGTTATGAATAAAAAGTTTCTGCTAGTTTTAGTGCTTGCCGCATTAGGTATTACCGGCTTGTGGGCTGGCTGGAAGATGGAGCAGGATCAGTCCGTATTGGCGTATAACAAAAATAATTTAATACGCTTTCATGTAATAGCCAATAGCAATTCGGCGGAAGATCAAGCTTTAAAATATCAGGTGAGGGATGTTATAGTTAAAGCTATGGCTCACCGGTTTGAAAATATTGATGACATTGATAGGGCCAGGCAAGTTACCAGGGAAAGTTTAAGTGACATTAAGGAACTGGCCGCCGGGCATATCCAAAGCTCCGGCTATAACTATCCGGTACAGGTTTCCTTGGGTGATTACCCCTTCCCGGCCAAATCATACAATCTGGGTCATTCTGAAGGGGAAACCAAGTTCCTTACATTACCAGCGGATACCTATGAAGCAGTGCGAGTGGTTATCGGAGAAGGAAAAGGTGATAACTGGTGGTGTGTACTCTTTCCCCCCCTGTGTTTTGTTGATTTTGGCAATGCTTCTGCGAACTCCTCATTACAATCCTCCCCCGGCGAAGGGGATGAGAGACCGGACCAAGAGGATGAGGAAGCAAACGATGCTGTGCAGGCCTTTAAGCTTGTGGACCCCGGTGAAATGTATCCGGATAATGAATTTGAGGATATTGAACCTGACAAAGCTCAGCAGCGTTCTGAGAGACAGAGTGTGGAACTCAAATTTCGTTGTGTAGAGCTGTAGGTTTGCCAGGACATTTTTAAACTGATGACAAACCTATATTTTCAGCATAGCGAATGAATAGGTAACCACCGGAGCGGGCAACACCCGGAGCGGAGTGAGCCCATACAATTAAAAGTCCGAGTAGTGAGCGCAGGGTGTTGCCCGCTCCGAAGAATAAATTCCTTTAGAGCGGACTTAAACTTTGTCAACAGCCTGAAAATGACTGCAGTTTGCAGTCATTTTTTAAATTACAAGGTTAGGGTTCAAATTGAAAGTACAAACTCATATAAATAGTAAAATGGGAGGTGTTTAAAACCGTGGTTAAAATTTCTGATCTGCGAATGAGAGAAGTGATAAACGTAGTAGACGGCCGGCGCCTGGGGCCGATAAAGGATATTGACATCAACGTTGAAGAAGGAAGGATATTGGCGGTAATTTTACCCGGACACCAGCAAAGGTTTATGGGATTTTTCGGGAGAGAAGAAGAAATAGTTGTGCCTTGGGAAAAAATTGTAAAAATCGGTGTTGATGTTATTTTAGTGGATCTTTCCATTGATGATGCCCGTAACCGGGAATTACATGGTGGTTCCCCCGGAAACCGGGGCGAAAGGTATTGGTAGATTAGTTATTTAAATAATTGTTTCTTAGAGATGTGCCTGTTGTGAGACGGTAAAATTCCAGGAGAAATATATTTTGTATAAAGGGGCAAGAAAGAAAGCAGGTTTAAGAAAATAAAAGTCATTGACTGCTGGTATAGTTTTCCGGTTTTTGCACGTAACATCAGTATTTAGTATAATTTAAATGCGAAAAATACAATATATGCACATCATGGGCGGTGAGGGGCATGAAATGTCCTTATTGTGGTTGCGGAGAAAGCAGGGTACTTGATTCTCGTTCGGCTGAGGACCGGGAAGCCATCAGGCGGCGCCGGGAATGTTCCGGTTGTGAGCGGCGTTTTACCACTTACGAAAGGGTGGACGAGCCTCCCCTGGTGATAATTAAAAAAGACGGCGCCCGGGAACCTTTTAACCGGGTCAAACTACTCTCAGGTCTTACCAAGGCTTGTGAAAAGAGAAAGATGCCTGCTTATGTTCTGGAGGGTATTGTAGCCGAGATTGAGCGAGAATTACGTAGTTCCCCGGAATTGGAGGCCACCAGTAAAGGTGTGGGAGAATTGGTTCTGAAACACCTCAGTGATCTGGACGAGGTGGCTTATGTTCGTTTTGCCTCGGTTTACCGTGATTTTCATGATGTGCGGAGCTTTATGAAAGAGATAGAGAAACTCATCAACAGACATCAATCATGATTTTAAGGAGGCAGTAATCTTGTTCAAAGTCATTCGGAAACGGGACGGGCGGGAAGTTTCTTTCGATGAAGGGAAAATCACCGATGCCATATTTAAGGCCGCCCGGGCCGTAGGCGGTGAAGACCGCCAACTGGCCATGGAGTTGACCATTGAAGTACTCAAGCTCTTAAAAAATAGATTTAACGGCCAAACATTTGGCGTGGAAGATGTACAAGATGCTGTGGAAAAGATTTTAATTGAAAACGGTCACGCCCGCACGGCAAAAGCGTACATACTATACCGGGACAGCCGTACCCGCATGAGGGATGCAAAGAGCGAACTCATGGACGCGGTGGAAGAAATCCTGGAAGAAACCAGCCGGGAAAATGCCAACGTCAGCAATTCCCCTTCCGCAAAAATGTTGCAGATTGCCAGTGCTGCCAGTAAAAAATATTATCTTTCCCGGTTGATACCGGAAGAAATGTCACTGGCACACCGGCGGGGGGACATTCATATTCACGATCTTGACTTTTACGGCAAAACCCTCACCTGTATCCAAATCCCCCTAGGACGCCTATTGGCAGAGGGGTTTGACACGGGACACGGTTATATAAGACCGCCCCAGCGGCCCACTTCAGCAACTGCGCTGGCAGCTATTATTTTACAGAGTTCGCAGAATGATATGCACGGGGGACAGTCCTTTGCTTTTGAAACATACCAGGCCATGGAGGCGTTAATATATAATCTAAACAGTATGCACAGTCGTGCGGGTGCCCAGGTACCCTTCAGCTCTTTAAATATAGGCACCGAAACTTCAGAAGGTGCCCGTAAAGTGGTGCGTAACTTGCTTTTAGCCTATGAAGCCGGGCTGGGCAGGGGAGAGAACCCCATCTTTCCCAATATTATCTTCCGGTTGAAAAAGGGAATTAACATGGACCCCGGTGATCCAAACTATGACCTTTTTCAATTGGCCATTAGAGTAGCGAGCAAGCGTTTGAATCCCACCTTCAGTTTTATGGATTCCAGTTTTAACAGCCAATGGGACAACCAGGTAAGCTATATGGGTTGCCGGACGAGGGTAATGGCCAACCGTCGCGGCCCGGAAATTACGGATGGGCGGGGAAACCTTTCCTTCACCACCATTAACTTGCCCAGGGTAGCCATAAAGGCCGAGAGAGATATGAAAAAGTTCTACTTATACCTGGATGAGGTAATGGATCTGGCCATTAAGCAGTTGTATCACCGGTTTGGTGTACAAGCCAGGTTAAAGGTAAAGGACATGCCCTTTATTATGGGGCAGGGACTTTATATGAATTCCCAGGGAATTAAAGATTGCGATCCCATAAAAGAAGCCATAGTAAACGGTACGCTATCCATGGGATTTATAGGGCTGGCCGAGGCATTGGTTGCCCTAATCGGTAAGCATCATGGGAATGATAAAGATGCTCAGCAGTTGGGGCTGGAAATAGTACAGTACATGTACCAACGTATACAGGATGCCTGTGAAGAATATGATCTAAACTTTACCCTACTGGCAACTCCGGCGGAAGGGCTCAGCGGGAGGTTCATTAAAAAGGATAGGAAAGAATTTGGCATCATTCCCGGTGTAACAAATAAAGAGTATTATACCAACTCCTTCCATATACCGGTTGATTTCCCTGTGGGCAGCTTTGAGAAGGTTACCCTGGAGGGGCCTTATCACAAGTACTGTAATGCCGGGCATATAAGTTACGTGGAAATGGATGCCCCCCCTGTACACAACCCTGAAGCCGTGGAGGCCATCATCCGGCACATGGGTGAAAGTGATATGGGATATGTGGGCATCAACTACCCGGTGGATTTCTGTACCGGCTGCGGGACTCTGGGGGTAATAAATGAAGACAGCTGCCCGCGCTGTGGTTCCACCTCTATTCGTAGAGTACGGCGGATCACCGGTTATCTGAGCACAGTTGACAGGTTCAATGACAGCAAGGTAGCTGAATTAAATGATAGGGTAACACACCAGTTTTAGCAACAACCCCATAACTTAAGTTACGTAACCCGGTACCGAAACTTACGGTAACCGGAAGAAGCCACCGGGGCACCTGACCACAAGAAGTCACTTTAGGGTGCCCCGGTGATTTCCGGAGAGAGCGGAGCACTGAGTAGCGGCGCTCAGCCCGTCAAATCCCAAAAGCCATGACCCCTTAGGGGAGAAGAAGAAGGCAAGCAGTCTGTGGCAAGCGGCTTTCCAGGAGATATTTACCCGCTGTACGAGAGTAATTGCGGAGCGAACGGAGGAAACCACCGGGGCGCCCACGGACTAAAAGTAACTTTATAAAGTGGTTTTTTCAAGGTAAACCCCCATGCCGCCGGAAGGCGGCACCAGCAGAGGGATGAAAAAGTAACTGTATGACTTTAATGTACAGTGAATAACGTGTAAAGGAGCGGGCAGCACCCGGAGCGGAGTGAGCTCATTCAATTAAAATGCCCGAGTAAGTGAGCGCAGGGTGCTGCCCGCTCCGGCAGAATAACTGCCGAACAAAGGTTTTTTTCAAGGTAGGAAAGGTAGCACAAAAGAACCGTCCCTATGTGCACCAAGGTAGACGACACTTGCGTCTCTACTGAAACGGGAGGGACAAAAATGGATAACCACACCCTTTACGGTAGTCATGACTTGGGAAGAATAATACAGACCCAACTTGTTACCTTCAGTAGTATATTACGTAGCCTGGGAGTTCGGGTAGGAACATCCGAAATTATGGATGCCCTCCGCGCGCTATCATTTACCGACATAACTCAAAGAAACCAGTTTAAGACTACTCTGAAATCTTTGTTGATGAAAAGCAAACACGATGGAAAGCTGTTTGACATGGCCTTTGATAGATTTTTTGTGCCTCCGGAGCAGAAAGAAGACTGGCACCGGGAGGAGCAAAGACGGCAAGAGGAGCAAACAATGGTCCGGGACCAGGCTGAAAAGGAGTTGGGGGAAAGTATTCGGGAAAGCGGTGGCCGGTGGGCGGGGGGCGCGCAGGAACAGCTGGAATTGACCCCGGAGCAAAAGGAAGTTTTGGCTAATATGCCGGCTGAAGAGAGGAAGCGGCTGCAGCATATAATAGAAAGTTTTGAGGGCAACCCGGTTAATGATCCATCAGGTTTAATAGCCGATGTGGTGGAAGCTTCTCTCAATTACTGGCGTTATTATATGATGAAGCAGGAAGAGGCCGGCATAAGTGGCCGGGGGAGGTCTCTGAATGTGGAGTATACCGGCCGGCAAGAAATAGATGATATTCTCCGTTCTGTTGCCCAAGAATATTCAAAAAGCGAAGAGGATTTGTTGTTATACCGCGATATGCAAAGTATTGCCGATGAAGATCTTCCCCGCGTTACCGCGCTTGTAAACCGCCTGTCCCGTAACCTGGCCAATCGTATTTCCCGCCGGTATAAGAGAAGTAACAGCAAAAAACAGCCGGATATTCGCAGGACGGTGCGAAATAACTTGGCTTATGGCGGAGTACCCCTAAAACTGGCTTACCGGAGTAAAAGAATAACCAGGCCCCGGCTGGTTGTGGTCTGCGATGTGTCGGCTTCAATGGTACGTTATGCCCGCTTTATCATTCAGTTTGTGTACGGCTTGTCCCATGCTGTCAGGGATATTGAAACATTTATTTTTTCAGAAGATCTGGAAAGGATTACCCCATATTTCAAAGGGGGTGGCGGTTTTGCAGATACAATGTCAAAAATTATGGCCGAAAGTGTTCAATGGGGAAAAACCACAAATTTGAACTCTGCTTTGTTTGCCCTGGAGGATGATTACAGGTATGTACTTACTCCGGACACTTATCTAATAGTGGTTAGCGATACCAAGACCCTGCAGTCGGAGCAGGCAGCATGGAGGGTAAGCGAACTGAGGAGAAGGGTAAAGGACATAATATGGTTAAATCCTTTACCCGGTGGGGACTGGGAAAGGACATTCACGGTGCAACTTTTCGAAAAGTATTCTCGAATGTTTGAATGCGGAACGGTTTCTCAATTGGAGCAGGTGCTTCGTAAACAATTAATATGATTTGGAGAGATTAGTGCATGGACTTAATCAAAATAGCAAGTATTGTAAAGGAAAGCGTTGTGGATGGGCCGGGTTTTCGTACCGTGGTTTTCACCCAGGGATGCCCCCATCTTTGTCCTGGCTGTCATAACCCGGACTTAATACCTGAAGATGGTGGTGAACAAATGACCGCGGGTGAGCTGGTGGATAGTATTGAAGGAGGAATTACAAAACTCACAAAGGGAGTGACTTTTTCCGGGGGAGATCCCTTAATGCAGGCCGTTCCCCTAAATAAAGTTTTACGAATTTTAAAGGATCGCATTCCACAATTAGATATATGGGTTTATACCGGTTACTTGTATGAGGAAGTTAAAGACTTACCGGTAATGGAGTTGATAGATGTGCTGGTGGACGGGCCTTTTATTGAAGAGCTGCGGGATATATCGCTGCCCTTTATGGGTTCAAGTAACCAGCGACTTATTGATGTGCCGTCCACCAGAAAAGCCGGGGAGATTATAAAGTGGAGTAAGTAGGGATGTTTTTCAGTCCCTTTCATTAAATCCCATATAGGGTTTTTCGGTTTCATCCATTACTATCATCCCACCTGACCCCATCATGGAGCCAATGTCGGTTAGGGACTTAAAATCGATACTTGTTTCCAGTAAATCCGCGCCCCGGACGGGCCTCCGGTTTGAACGGCCTTAAACTTTTTGTGATCGTGTTCCACCGCCTATATCGTAAATGATGGTACGAAGTGATGTACCCATGGGCGTTTCGGTGAGTCCGGTATTATTCATCTGCCCGGCTAAGGCAAAAACTTTGGTGCCTTTACTGTCGTAAAAGCTCACCACACCGTTATCCTAAGCCTGTACCTTGGGAGGCAGGTAGCCGAATACCTCCTGCGATTTTTGCAAAATCCTGATCAACATTCCTTCCTGGGTCTTATACCTGTTGATAATATCATCAAGTTTTTGGAAATTTTCCTGTTCAGACCTTTCTATACGAATCCCCAAGCATATTCACCCCTTTCGTGAGAGGACTGCTTGAATTAAACTAGTATTCCTAGTATTTGCAGGGCTTGAGGTTATATGCATTATTGGTTGTAATTAAAGTGGACTTACATAAAAAGCCCCTGCCATTTACCGGCAGGGGCTTATCTTCGTACAACAGATTTATTCATAAGGCAAATCTTTTATCGCCAGAACCTTATATTAAAGACCACTAAAACCGTATATAGTTCAAGGCGTCCTAAAAGCATACAGAAAGCCAGCAGCAGCTTTCCGACTGCCGGTACATCAGCAAAGTTGGACATGGGACCCACCATGCCAAGCCCGGGCCCTACATTTGTTATGGAAGCCAATACGGCACTGAAGGCAGATTCCAGGTCCATGCCCATAGAGGTAAGTGTTATTACCGAAAAAGCGTGGATGCCTAAAAAGATGAAAAAGAATGTCTGCACGTTTTCCACAATGGCGTCGCTTACAACATGCTTTCCAACACGGACAGGAATTACGGCCTGGGGATGTATGAGCTTTACAATTTGCCTGGAAACACTTTTTGATAAAATGTATAGGCGGGCCAATTTCATACCCCCGGCCGTGGAACCGGCACACCCGCCGAAGAACATAAGTCCCACTAAAACGGCTTTGCTAAAAGCAGGCCACTGGTTAAAGTCAGCCGTTGCATAGCCGGTTGTTGTCATAATGGAAATCACCTGGAAAGCTGACTGTCTAAAAGCGTCAGCGGTGGAATAGTTCATGGTCATTACAAGATTTATACCCACAAACAAAATGGCTAGAAATAATATGGCTCCATAAAGTTTAGTTTCTTTGTCCTGCCGCAACGGGTTAAAGTTTTTTTTCAATGCGTGGAAGTGCAGGGCGAAGTTGATGCCTGCAATAAACATGAAAAATATAATAATTCCTTCCACCAGGGGATCGTTGTAGCTGCCAATACTTGCGTTTTGGTTGGAAAAACCGCCGGTGGCAACTGTGGAGAAAGTATGGATAAAGGAATCAAACCAGGAAAGGCCTGCCGCCTTAAGGCTTAAAAACGCCGCCACAGATATGATTAAATAAACTTTATACAACTGCCTGGAAGTATTGATTACCCCGGGCACAACTTTATCCTTGGTGGGACCGGGAACTTCCGCCCTAAATAATTTCATACCGGCAATTTTTAGTGACGGAATAAGGGCTAAAGTAAGTACAATAATACCCATGCCTCCCAGCCACTGGGTAAGGCTGCGCCAAAATAAAATTCCATGGGGTAGGCTTTCTATGTCGGTTATGACAGAAGCGCCGGTGGTGGTGAAACCGGACATAGTTTCGAAAAAGGCATCAACAAAATTGGACACCGCCCCCGACAGGTAAAAGGGGACGGCGCCAAAAAAAGCAAGTAGTAACCAGCTGAAAGTGGCTATGGCAAAGCCCTCTCTATAACCGACATCCCTTGTCTCCACCGGCCTTTTTACAAGTATGAAGCCCAATGTGGAAACAATGGCTATGCTGATCAGGAAGGCTAGCTTATCTTGTTCACCGTAATAAAGTGATATAACTAACGAAGGGATCATGGCACCGGCTTCACATAGAAGTACCAGTCCCAAAGTCCTCATAATCAGATGTTTGTTCAAGGGGGACACCCTCCAGGCCACAAAGGTTTTCAATTGCCGTTAGGTTATGATCCGCACATCTTCACCGTGGGGGATGATTGTATTACCGTTACGGATAATGGCCCCTATTAGAGTTCTTTTAGGTAGATTGGCCTTTTTTAAATACCGCCCTGCTATTTTGCTGCCGGGTTGAACCATTAACTCTACAACTTCGGCCTGTTCGTTAAGAAGTAGAACAAGTGAAAGCAACCTGCCGCCACGGATGAACCGTAGTATCTCACCCACGGTTATCAAACGCGGGCTGATAGCGGAATCAACTCCCAATCTTTCCACCAGCGGTGCATAGCCGGGACGGCTTACTTTGGCAATGACTCGCTTGGCACCCATTTGCTTTGCCAGCAGGGATAACAGAAGGTTTTCTTCATCCAGCCCGGTGACGGATACAAAGGCATCTGTCTCTCGGATACCCTCTTTTTTTAACAATTCCAAGTCCGATCCGTCTCCGTTAATGATCAGGGCTGTAGGAAGGCGCTCTGCCAGTTCACGGCATTTGTCAGGGTTTTGTTCAATTATTTTGATCTTCATGCCCCTGGCACACAATCTTTCCGCCAGGTAATAGCCAATACGACCTCCACCTAATATTAAGACCTTGTGTATTCTCTGCTTTTTCTTTTTACCGGTTGTCAAGCAAATGGTATCAATACTTTTAGGAAGGCCCAATACATAAAGAATATCACCCGGCCTGATGATGTCTTCACCGCCGGGGATTATCATGTCTCCGTTGCGCGATATAGCGACAATCAAACAAGATAAGGGGATTTGCAGGTCCTTTAGCTTTTTATCGGCAAAGGTTGTCATGTTTTCTTCCACTGTAAAGTCCAGGAGCTGGACTTTGCCCCGGGCAATGGGCTCCACATGAACCGGAAGGGCAATGCTTAACAGCCGGTTTATTTCCTCTGCCGCTGCCCATTCGGGATTTATGACCAGATCCACTCCCAGGTCTTCCTTGGAAATCACCAACTCCCGGTGGTATTCTGGATCCCTTATCCGGGCTATAGTACGCGGAATCCCAATGCGTTTGGCCGTCATGCAGGCAATCATATTCACCTCATCACTGCCGGTGACAGCTACCAGTAACTCGCTGTCGGAAACGGTGGGTGATTTTAGCACGGAAGAAGCCGGTCCGTTCCCCTTTAGGGTGATACAATCATATTTTTCATCTACTTTTTCCAGGCGGGTTTCACTCTGGTCTATAACAACAATATCGTGACCTTCATCATTGAGTCTACCGGCTATTTCAAAGCCTACCTTACCCGCGCCTATTATTGCCACCTTCAAGATACCACCCCCGGGGAATTTGAATGCTGGTTAAGTAACTTAATACCGGGTATATTTATTTTAGCCAATAATCATTGATCGATAATATAATAGTATACGTCAGATATATTGCAATTGCAATGCTTGTTATTCTTTTAGAGGCCTCTTTGTTTTAACGCTTAATAGTCAACCGGCATATTATAAAAGGTATACTTTACGATCTAAAGAAAGGAGGAAACCCAAGTTGGCTACTTATGAAGTTAAAGCGGGTGATACCTTGTATGAAATCGCCCAGCGTTTTAATACCACCGTTAACAGGTTGATTGAGCTGAATAATCTGGATAACCCCAATCGTTTATATGTAGGTCAGGTGTTAACGGTAGACGGAGTTTCTCCCGGTAACCCACAGATTACACCAACTTCCGGCCAACCATACAGCACAGCATATTTTGACGGCCTTCTTTATGTAATCTCCACAGACCAGCGTGTATATCAAAGGGGCAGGGATACTGTCAGAATTACTTTAGTTAAATGTAATGTCAGTTCCAGCACCATCACCCTCCGGTATGACACCGGTCAGAGGGTGGATTTTGTGGCGCTCCGTGGCGGTAGGGAGGTGTGGAGATGGTCTGACGACCAGTTTTTTACCCAGGCAACCGGTACAGTGACATTGCGACCGGGTGAATGCGAGACATATACTGCAACATGGAATTTGCGCAATAAGCAGGGAAATTATGTTGCAATAGATGATTTCCAAATAAGGGGTTATAATGTTGCCCGCAATCTCAGAAATAGGTTTGTTTCCACTACTATCAGCGTTCAACGCCCCGGTGCCCCTGCTCCCGGAGATGATTGCCCCCAAGGAAACCTGCTGCAGGATCCCAGTATAGAACGGTGGAGGGGGCCCAACCGGCCTACTGTTTGGAGCGGAGAAAATCTTTACCGGACAACTATTTCGCAATCCGGTCAATATGCCGGTGAACTGGGTGCCGTCCACAACAGATCTGCAACATTATCTCAAAGTGTGAATATTACCGCAAACCGTCTGTATAGGGTAACGTTCTGGGCCAGGGAAAACGTGCAACCGGGAGGAAGGGCTAATTATACGCTGGAAGTTGAAATAAGGCTCTATAACAGGCAGGGTAATTTCATTTCCCGTATTGATCCTGTTTATCGCCCGCAGTCCATTCCCAATAATCGTTACCAGCAGTATTCTTATACCACCGGGCTTATTCCCGCCGGCGCGGTCCGCGGCGATTTAAGATTTGTTTTCAGGCCGGGTTCAGACAATAATAATACCGTAAAAATCGATAATGTCAGGATTGAATGTATACGTTAAAAAAGCAAATTTTTCGGGGAGGAAAAAGATCCTCCCCGTGTTTTTGTTATAGCCCACAACTGCCGCAATTTGAGGAACTGCAGGATCCGCATCCCGGTGATGCTCCGCCGGAATTACTTTCCTCCCCCGAACCCTTGGCCCTGAAGGAGGACATAACCCGCTTGGGATTGCTGGCCCCGCATTCGGGACATTTTAAGCTTTTTCCGTCTTCACCCAGGGTGCAAAGCTTTTCAAAACGGTGCTCACATTTCTGGCAACGGAATTCATAGATAGGCACGGGAACCACTCCTTTCATCCATTTTATAGATTATTGGGTCCGTTAAGGTCTGTCAAGGGAAAAGCATACTTTTTGCGACGTTTCGGGAGGGAAATGTGCAGGTGGGAGGGAATAAAGGTGCAATGGATTTAATTTAAGATATTAATATCAGGGGGGCATAACTTTGAAACTTACATTCCTAGGTGCAGCCGAGACCGTTACCGGGTCCTGTCATCTTGTAGAAGTGAGCGGCACTCGGATAATGATTGATTGTGGAATGTTCCAGGGCCCACGTACCATAAGGGAGCGCAACTACCATAACTTCCCGATTGAGCCTAATAGTGTTGACTTTTTACTCTTAACTCATGCCCACATTGACCATAGCGGTCTTATACCTAAATTTTTCAAGAAGGGTTTTCGCGGCCGGGTTATGGCCACTGCAGCTACAGTGGACTTGTGTGAGGTTATGCTGCCGGACAGTGGCCACATACAGGAAATGGAAGTTGAACGAATGAACCGCAAGGCAAGAAGGGCAAATCGTAAAACCGTTGAGCCCATATATACTGCTGAAGATGCCCGTCAATACGTCCAGGAGTTCCAGCGGGTTTCCTATAACGAAACCATACAATTAAATTCCCAGGTTTCGGTACGGTTTTTGGATGCCGGTCATATATTGGGTTCATCCATGGTGGAGTTAACGGTATACCAAAACGGCACCAAGAAAAAACTGGTTTTTACCGGAGACCTGGGCGGTGTGGACAAGCCCTATGTTAATGATCCCACCGTGATAACCGAAGCCGACTACGTGATAATGGAAAGTACTTACGGAAATCGTTTTCATAAAGATAAGAGCAACAGAGTAAATAGACTGAAAGAGGTAATTGAAGAAACGTACCGCAAGGGTGGTAATCTAATAATTCCGGCCTTTGCCGTTGAACGTACCCAGGATTTGCTCTATGATCTAAATGCATTATATTTGGCCGGGGAAATTCCACCGATGGATGTTTATATTGATAGTCCCATGGCGGTTGCTGCCACCGAAGTATTTAAGAGACACCCGGAATGCTTTGACACCGAGACTAAAAAGCTGGTAGCAGATGGTAATGATCCCCTTACAATGCCGCTGCTGCGTTTCTCACGGACAACCGAGGAGTCCAAGGCGCTGAATAAAATCCAGAGCGGCGCCATAGTCTTATCCGCCAGTGGCATGTGTGATGCCGGAAGAATCAAGCACCATTTAAAGCATAATTTATGGCGACCAGAGTGCACTGTTCTTTTTGTAGGATACCAGGCGCCGGGTACAAAGGGCCAGCGCTTATTAGACGGTGCTACTTCCATCAGAATTCACGGGGAAGAAATTGCAGTAAAGGCCGACATAAGAAGTATAGACGGGTATTCTTCCCATGCAGACCAAAATGCCCTTTTGGAATGGCTGGAAAAAATCGAAAGCAAACCGGAAAAGGTCTTTCTAGTGCACGGGGCACCGGAAGCACTCTCGGAACTGGAAAAACATGTATCCCAAAAGCTGGGTTACCAGGTTTACGTTCCCTCTTGGCAGGAAAGTATAAACCTTACAGGAGAAATGGATGTGGAAGAAAAAGAGATCTCGGATGTATATGCTTCCATATCAGCAAAACTCCAAAAACTGTTCCATTCCGGTGGAGACAAAGATGTGCGTGCTAAATTGCTGCGGAGATTGAAAGAAGTGGAGCTGCTGGTGGATGAAGCAGGTGGGGATAAGTAGATGCCCGCATATAAGTTTATGGAAAACCGTGGCCAGAAGTTTGTCCTGTTTCCCCTGCTTGCGGAAACAGGTATAGCACGGCACGGTTTCAGCACCAGGCAGGGCGGGGTAAGTCTCGCGCCCTATAACACTCTGAATTTGGGGTTGCATGTCGGGGATGCAAAGGAAAATGTACTGGAAAACAGGATACGGTTTGCCGGCGCCCTGGGATCAAAAGCTGATCTCATGGTTGCCGGTGCCCAGGTGCATCACGACAGGGTAAAGGTTGTTTCGGAAGAACATTTGGGTTGCGGTTCTAAGTCGGATAATGATGCTTTGCCGGGTGTGGATGCCCTGGTGACAAATCGACCCGGTGTGCCCCTGGCGAGCTTTTATGCAGACTGTGTTCCCCTTTTCATATTGGATCCGGTTAAAAGGGTGGCCGCCCTTGCCCATGCAGGGTGGAAGGGTACTGTGCTTCGTATTGCCGAGAAAACTATATTAGAGATGGTTTCTACCTTTAGCTGTAATCCCGGTGATTGTTTGGCCGTGATTGGTCCTTCCATCGGGCGATGTTGTTATGAAGTGGATGGCAAAGTTATTACAGAATTGAAAAGGGGTTTTAATAACTGGCGTAACTTCATCGAAGATACTCAAAATGGTCGCTGGAAGTTAGACCTAAGCGCCGCCAACAGGGCGGCACTTTTGGATGCCGGGCTCAATCCCGGTAATGTGGTAAACGCAGGTCTATGCACCTCCTGCAACCAAGACCTGTTTTTTTCTCACCGCGCCTCGGGGGGAAAAACAGGACGCATGGGGGCCATTATGGAATTGACGGGATTTTAGCGGTCTATTTGGGGAAAGGGGGGAAGAGAACTGTCAAGAATTTTGGTGGTGGATGATGAAAAATCTATTGTTGAATTGATAAAGTTTAACCTTGAACGTGAAGGCTTTCAGGTTCTTACCGCTTTTGACGGAAACGAAGCGTTGGTAAAAGCGCGGGAAAAAAAACCGGAATTAATAATTCTTGATGTAATGCTGCCGGGGATTGACGGAATAGAAATATGCCGTTCTTTGTCCCGGGATCCCTCAACCCGGCAAATACCAATAATTATGCTCAGCGCCAGAACCGAAGAATTGGATAAAGTTTTAGGATTGGAAGTGGGCGCCGATGATTATATCACTAAACCCTTTAGCCCGCGGGAATTAATTGCCCGTGTCAAGGCAAGAATTCGCCGTTCTCATTCCATGCAGGATGAGATGGGGGTAAAGGATCGAAAATTAGTCATCAGAGATGTGGTTATTGATTGTGATCGTTTTGAAGTAACGGTGAAAGGGGAAAAGCTGGAATTAACCCCCAAAGAATTTGAATTACTTCGTTTTTTGGCTGAGAAACCGGGAAAAGTTCTTTCACGGGAATTATTATTGGAAAAGATCTGGGGCTATGATTTTGTAGGAGATTCCCGCACCGTGGATGTCCATATAAGACACATTAGACAAAAGCTGGAAAAGGCTCCCGGTGCTCCTAATTTTATTGAAACCGTGCGAGGGGTGGGCTACCGTTTCAAGGAGGAACCTCAATGAGGTTAAACAAGGTTTTTATGGGTATCAGCTGGCGCCCGGTAGCCAGTTATTTCTTTTTATTGATATTGTTTTTAGGAATTCTAAAGCTATATGCGGTAGAAAAAATAAGTGTTGCCGGGGCTGCCGCCATAGCGGTTCCCTTTGCCGTGGGCCTTGCTTGGGTGCTTTTTAAACGGGTGATAAGCCCCCTTAATGAAATTGCAGAAGCAGCGGAGGAAATGGCCCGGGGTAATCTAAACCGGGAGCTGAAAATTTATTCCCAGGATGAAATAGGCAATCTTGCCCGAAGTATCAACGGAATGGCTGAAAAGCTAAAGGGGACAATTGCAGAAATTTCCCGGGAAAGGAATCGTGCCAAAGCCATCTTGGATAGTATTGCCGACGGGGTGGTTGCTGTTGACAAGACCGGTCGTGTTATTTTAATTAATCCGGTTGTGGAAGAGTTGTTACAGACAAGGCAGCAAGACGTACAAGGAAAAAAAATAATAGAAGTAATACCGAACCGGGAGCTGGAAAACATTTTTTCTTTGGCGCGCGAAAGCAAAAGATCCGTAACCCGGGAAATAAGACTGATGCTTCCCGAGCCCGGTATTTTTAAGGTGCAGGCCACTCCATTGGAAGGGGCGGGGCAGGAAGAGGGGGGAGTGGTGGCAATATTACGGGATATTACCGAAAGAAAAAAGCTGGAGCAAATGCGCACCGATTTCGTTGCCAATGTATCCCATGAATTGCGCACTCCCCTGACATCCATTCATGGCTTTCTTGAAACCCTTTTAGACGGGGCCATGGATGACAAGGAAACAACGAAATACTTCTTAGAGTTGATGAGCGTGGAGACCCGGAGATTGACAAAGTTAACCAATGATCTTATGGATCTTTCCAAAATAGAGGAGTTAAAAACTATACAGTGGCAGGAAGTCTCGGTGCCCGAAGTAATAGAAAGGGTAATAACCATTTTTCGAACCCTCGCTGAAGAGAAAAACCTGATCATGTTTGATGATATTAAGGGTGATTTGCCTCCGGTAAAGAGTGATCCGGACCTTTTGGCCCAGGTATTGATGAACCTTGTGGATAACGCTATAAAATTCACTCCCCGGGAGGGACAAGTCACTGTAAGGGCTATTCGGTGGGGAAAGCATGTTAAAATAGACGTGGTAGATACAGGTCCGGGAATCCCCAAAGAGAGTCTACCCCGCATTTTCGAGCGATTTTACAGGGTGGATAAGTCCAGAGCGCGCGATTTAGGGGGAATGGGTTTGGGATTGGCAATTGTAAAGCATGTGGTTAAGGCTATCAACGTGCAAATAACGGTGGACAGCCGGGAGGGCCAGGGAAGTGTTTTCAGCTTGTACATCCCTGTTTGTAATTTCGAGAAAAGATTTTTGGATAATGCGTGATCAAAATATTCCAAATGAGAAGGAATTCTGCCTGTCATAGGGTAATTTATTTAAGATAAATACTTTTAAATATATACTGAATGTGATACTTATGCGCATCTCTCAGGCGGTGAGATATGCTTGAACGGACAAGCCGGCAGTGACCGAAAAGTTTCTTCCAGGGTGTTGCATCGCCTTGTTCATTTATCTATGGGTATATTTATAGCATTGGTTGCCTTTGGCTTCTTGGGTTGGCAGGCCTGGCATTGGCTTTCCATTCAATTGGTGGATGTGAAGCCGTTGAAAAAGGGTATTTTAGTAGAAAAATTGCCTGCTGTTGCTGTTTTGGTTAAGAATGAAACCCCCTTAAAGGCACCCCTTACGGGAGAAGTGGAAATGCTTGCGGCTGACGGAGACAGGCTGCGTGTTGGGTCACCCGTTGCCCGTATTCAGGGTCCACAGGGTAGCGCCACGGTTTACAGTCCGAAGCCGGGGGTTTTATGTACCCATTTAGACGGCTTGGAGGGAACCTTAAGCCCGCAAAATAAAAACGTTTTAGATGTAAACATGATTGAAAAGATAGAAATATCAGAGGAAAAGGATCCGGGGACCATTAAGGTTGCAGAGAAGGGAGTCCCCTTTTGTAAACTGGTGGATAACCTTGAACCCGTAGTGGCTTTTCTGCGTGTGAACGGGGATGAATTAGAAAAGCTAGGGCACAGGGATAAATATGACTTGTTTTTACAGGGCAGAGAAGTTACAGGTCGCTTTATGGAATTTCGAGGTTCAGCACCCGGACAGCTTTTGTTGGAGATTACTCAGTGTCCCAGGGAAGTGTTACACTTGCGGCAAGTAAAAGCTGAGATAATAACACGGGAAATGGAAGGTTACCCGGTTTCTCAGGACGCTCTGGTATTTGAGGATAATCAATCCGGTATTTTTGTGGTGGAAAAACAAATGGTAAAATGGTTACCGGTGGTAATAAAGGGACACATGCAAGGTAAAGTGGTTTTGCAGGGGGAAAGCTTGAATGAGAATACGCGTTACATAGCTAATCCGGAGCGCGTCAAAAAAGGTGCTAGGGTGGAGTGGTAAATATGGAAGTGGATGTTGGGGCCAACTTGGCCCGGGTCCGCGGGAAAATTGCACGGGCTGCTGAACGGTCCGGGCGTAAAGCAGGGGACATAACCCTGGTGGCGGTTACCAAAACCGTGGGTTTGGATGTTATTAAACAGGCTTTAATCCACGGAGCTAATGTCCTTGGTGAAAACAAGGTGCAGGAGATGCTGGAAAAAATGCCACTGTTGCCGCCGGATGTTCAGTGGCATATGATAGGCAGGCTACAAAGAAACAAAGTGAAATATATTGTAGACAAAATAAGTTTAATTCATTCCCTTGATCGCTGGTCCCTGGCTGAAGAAATTCAAAAAAGGGCCGGAAAAAATAATGTGACTGTTCCCGTGTTGCTGCAGGTAAATTTGGCGGGTGAAGATACTAAATCCGGTCTTGCCCGCGGCGAAGTATTTGATTTTCTGAGTGATGTGGCCACACTGGATAATATAAAGGTTCGGGGGCTGATGACCATTGCTCCTTATGTGGACAATCCCGAAGAGATAAGGCCGGTATTCAGACAAATGCGGCAATTGGCGGAGGAGTTGACCGGCAAGATTGCCGGAGTTGAAATGAATTATTTATCCATGGGTATGACTAACGACTTCGAGATAGCCATAGAAGAGGGTGCCAACATGGTGCGCATTGGTTCTGCACTGTTTGGACCCCGTGTATATTGAGGAGGGGAAGTCGAATGGCCAAGAAATTGGTGGATAAAGTTATGGGTTTTATAGGCTTTGACGATGAATTCAGCGATGAGGAGGATCTGACTGAAGATCGCTCATGGCAGGACAAGGATGAAACACGGTTTAACGGGGGTAAAAAGGGACAAGTTGTAAAGTTGCATTCTCAGCGTCAGGTCAAGGTGGTTGTGGCTGAGCCCAGGGTATTCGAGGAAGTGCAGGGGATTGCCGACAACCTAAAAAACAGGTGCCCGGTAATTATTAATTTGGAAAAAGCTGAACCGGAGCTGGCCAAGAGGGTAGTAGATTTTGTAAGCGGTGCCGCCTATGCTTTAAATGGAACCATGCAAAAGGTGGGTAGCGGGATGTTTCTTTTTGTACCCAATAATATGGATATATCAAATGAATTGAGGGACCAGTTAAGGGAAAAGGGTATGTTCGCCTGGATTAAACAGTAGTTGGGAGGTAAATATATGCCTTTGGCTGATAGGGTAGGTTTTTTGGGCGGAGGTGCCATGGCCGAAGCCCTTATAACAGGAATCATCAAAAGCGGACTTTTATCCCCTGGTAAAATATATGTTAGCGATGTGCAACAGGAAAGGTTGGCACATTTACAGCATAAACTGGGTATTAATATTACAAAAGATAATAATGAATTGGTTCAGGAAACTGATATAGTGGTGTTGGCTGTCAAACCCTTTGTTCTGACCGGAGTTTTAAAGCAAATAGGAGGTTTGGTCAAATCTGAACAACTGGTTATGTCCATTGTTGCGGGAATTTCCACCTCCCATATAGAGAAATACCTTGGCAGTGAAGTTCCGGTTGTTCGTGTAATGCCCAATACTCCTTGCCTGGTGGGGGAAGGGGCCATTGCGGTTGCCGGTGGACTTAAATGCCTACCGGAGCACCAGCGGAAAGTTGAGGAGATATGTTCCTCCGTGGGGTTAGTTGTTTCAGTGGGGGAAAAACTCATGGATGCGGTTACTGGTCTCAGCGGCAGCGGTCCCGCATACATGTATTTAATTGCGGAAGCCCTGGCTGATGCGGGTGTTAAAATGGGCTTGCCCAGGGATGTTGCCCTAAAGCTGGGGGCTAAGACAATGCTGGGTGCTGCCAAGATGATTTTGGAAACCGGGGAACACCCGGGGCGTTTGAAGGATATGGTAACCACTCCCGCAGGAACAACCATTGAGGGACTTTTGGCCCTTGAAGACGCAGGGGTCAGAGCGGCTTTTGCCAAGGCCGTGGAGGCTGCCTGTTTTCGTTCCAGGGAGCTTTCCGGTAATTCGTAATGATTTTGATATAATTGTGGGGTGACTTATGGGACTTAACTTGGGAGTTAACATAATTGATTTTATTAATGTGGCTTTTACTGTATATACATGGTTGATATTTATTCGGATTATACTTTCTTGGATCAGACCAAACCCAGGTAACCCGGTCATTAGATTCATAATTGAATTAACAGAGCCTTTTTTAAGTATATTCCGCCGTATTATTCCTCCTCTGGGAATGATTGATATCTCACCCATTGCGGCTTTTTTCGCTTTGGAATTGCTGCGGCATTTGGTTGTCAATTTGTTATATGCCCTGGTTTAGGTATGGTGCCCTCTGGGGAGCAAGGGGTAAGTCTGGCTTTATAGGTGATAAATATTGTTTAATCGTGAGAAAATACTGGATACAGTTACCGGTTCGGGGGAAAAGGAAGTTGTCGCCCGGGGGTTGGACATTGCCCAGGGAGTTTTGTGTGATTACACTCCCCAGTTGAGTGATTTTTATGATCCTTTTCATACCGCTCTTTTAACTTCCATACTGGGGGGAATACCCGGATTATTAGTGGGATCTGACGGAGGCTACCCGGGCGCTGAACGGAGGAGGCTGCTGGTGTGTCCCGATTACCTGGATCCACAGGCTGAAAGCTATGGCCTGGCTTTTTTAATTATTCAAGGAAAATCCGGCTTATCCCGGGTTACTCACCGGGATTTTTTGGGTTCATTATTGGGCCTGGGTCTGCGGCGTGAAAAGATGGGAGACATCATTGTGGACCAATCCCGTGCCCAGGTAATTTTAGATGAAGAAATATCCGATTTTGTACGGGTTAACCTTTCCAAGGTGGGTCGCAATACCGTTAAGGTTAAAGAGGTGGGAAGGCAGGATATAAACCCCCCGGTTCCCGATATTAAAGAAATAAGATCTACCGTACCTTCAATGCGTTTGGATGTGGTGGCGGCAGGTGCTTTCGGGGTTTCCCGCAGTAAAATGGTGCGCGAGGTCAATGCCGGGAAAGTGGCTGTTAACTGGAGACTTTTTACCGATCAGTCAGCCCCGGTAAAAGAAGGTGACATGATTTCCGTGCGCGGCAAGGGCAGAGCAAAAGTGGCGGAAGTGGGGGGACGAACCAAGAAGGGGCGCATTGCAATTACACTACACAGGTATGTCTAGCTATTAAAAGGACAATGATTGTTACATAGTTGAAGGAGTAAGGTTAGTGCAAATAGAAAACCTACAAGGATGTATTGTACACATAAAGGGGTGGTCACCCGTTGTTAACGCCTTTGGATATTCAAAACAAGGAATTGCGCCGTTCTTTTAGAGGCTATAATGAAGAAGAAGTCGATGAATTTTTGGATCAATTGGCACAGGATTACGAGTGGCTGTATTTGGAAAACCAGAGACTGAAAGAAAAGTTGGAGGATACCGAAGCCGGTGTAGCCCGCTACCGGGATATGGAGCAAACCATAAAGGATACCCTGGTGATGGCGCAAAAAAACGCCGAAGAATTGCGGGAGAACGCTAAAAGAGAGTCTGAACTGCTTTTGAGTGAAGCAAGGCAAAAGGCCAATCAGATAGTAAAAGAGGCTGAGGAAAAAGCTTATCAGATTGTAAGTATGGCTGAGGATAGGGCTGATGAAATAACGGCCGATGCTGAAGCAAAGGTTCAATCCACTTTGCAGGAATACCAGTGGTTGGACAAGCAGGCCAGAGTTTTTCGGGTAAAGTTTCGCTCTTTTTTACAGACTCAACTGGATCTTCTTGAGAGGCAGGAGGAAGAGACCATAGCACCTATCCTGGAAACTGCATCCACCGGTACTGAAAAAACGGAAGAGGATTTGGGCTTTGGTACAGAAACAGAGGATGTTCAACCGGTGGAGGAGGAGAAAAGGGAAACCGCTAATAATGATGATTAGTGTTTTGATATAAACAGGAGTGTGAAAGATGCTGGATATAAGGGAAGACGGGGAAGGAGTTGTCTTTAAGGTACGAGTTCAACCCCGTGCAGCCAAAAACCAGCTGGCGGGTCTTTATGGTGATGCACTTAAATTGAGGCTTACTGCGCCCCCGGTGGACGGTGAAGCCAATAAGGCCTGTAAGGCCTTTTTGGCCAAATTGTTCAAAGTTCCTAAAAACAATGTGGAGCTATTAACAGGGCATACCGGGCGGAATAAATATTTTAGAATAATTGGTATTGATAAAGCAAAGGCCGTGAAAGCTTTAAATTTGTAACCAATCGCTGTTGACGCGGCAACTGCTTTTGCTTATAATTAGGGATGTTAAATATTGATGAAATAAGGCGCAAATTGCCTGTGAACGGGGCGAGTACACTGGTTGACCTTTGCAGAGAGCCCGGGTGGGGTGGAAGCCGGGTAAGGAGTCCAGTGGAATATCACCCGGGAGGTGTCGGCTGAAAAAAAAGTAGGTCGACCGGTAACCACCGTTAATGGTTCATGAGGGGGCAGAAATTTATTTTCTGCTCATTAGGGTGGTACCGCGGGAAATTCAGCCCGTCCCTTGTGGGGCGGGTTTTTTATTATTCACGACAATAAATTCGCTTCTAAGAGGTGTGTAAATATGGATTATGCAAAAACGCTAAACTTGCCAAAAACAGAATTTCCAATGCGGGGGAACTTGCCCCAGCGAGAGCCGGATATAATTCGGTTCTGGGAAGAACAGGATATTTATCACAAAGTTCAAAGGAAAAATGAAGGCAGACCCAAATTTATACTGCACGATGGCCCGCCTTATGCCAACGGGCATATACACTTGGGCCATACTTTAAATAAGGTTCTAAAGGACATAGTGGTAAAGTTCTATTCCATGGCCGGATATGATGCTCCTTACGTTCCCGGTTGGGATACCCATGGACTTCCCATTGAACAGCAGGCCATCAAAAATTTGGGCATAAACAGGCATGAAATAGAAACTGTGGAGTTTCGGAAACGGTGTAAAGACTATGCTTTAAAGTTTGTGGATATTCAAAGGGAAGAATTTAAGCGCCTTGGTGTCAGGGGGGATTGGGAAAATCCCTACCTAACCCTTATGCCTAACTTTGAGGCCAGGCAGATAGGAGTCTTCGGGGAAATGGCCAAGCGCGGTTATATATACAAGGGGCTTAAGCCGGTTTACTGGTGTGCCACTTGTGAAACAGCCTTGGCAGAGGCCGAGGTGGAATACGGGGATAAAGAATCCCCTTCCATTTATGTGAAATTCAAAGTTCACGATGGAAAAGGGATACTGCCCGAGGATAATACTTATGTTGTGATCTGGACTACCACGCCGTGGACACTGGTAGCTAATATGGCCATCACCGTACACCCCGATTTTGACTATGTACTGGCTGAAGTTAACGGGGAAAAGTATGTTTTGGCCAAGGAACTTTTGGAGCACTTTGCAAATGATACCGGATTGCCCCAGCCCACAATTATTAATGAATTTAAAGGCAAAGAGATGGAAAAAATTATTTGCCGTCATCCCTTTATTGACAGGGATTCCCTTATGATATTAGGCGACCATGTTACTTTAGAAACCGGGACCGGTTGTGTCCATACCGCTCCCGGGCATGGTCATGAAGACTATCTGGTGGGTCTTAAATATAACCTGGAAATTCTTTCTCCCGTAGATGGGAACGGTAAATTTAGCGAAGAGGGGGGCCAATTTGCAGGACAGTTTTATTCAGATGCCAACGAAAACATCCTGCAAACCCTTATAAAGTGTAATGCTTTAATTAAAAAGGGTGTTGTCCGTCACCAATATCCCCACTGTTGGCGTTGTAAAAACCCTGTGTTTTTCCGGGCAACGGAACAATGGTTTGCATCTATTCAGGGGTTCCGGGAAGATGCATTGGGAGCTATTCGTGGTGTGCGCTGGATTCCCGCCTGGGGTGAGGAAAGGATCTACAATATGGTTGCCAACCGGGGGGACTGGTGTGTGTCCCGGCAGCGTACCTGGGGTGTGCCTATTCCCATTTTTTACTGTGCCGATTGTGGTAAAGAAATCATTAACGACAGTACAATTAAACACCTGCAGGAAATATTCAGGCAGCATGGCTCTGATGCCTGGTTTGCCCGGCCTGTTGATGACCTGGTACCTGCGGGACTTTCTTGTGACGGCTGTGGCAGCCAAAAGTTTACCAAAGAAACCGATATTATGGATGTTTGGTTTGATAGCGGTTCCAGTCATCTGGGTGTTTTGGACGAACCGGATATATGGCCTGACTTACGCTGGCCGGCAGATTTATATCTTGAGGGCAGTGACCAGCATCGCGGTTGGTTCAACTCTTCACTGAGCACTTCAGTGGCTGTAACGGGTAATGCTCCCTATAAGGCCGTTCTCACACACGGGTTTGTGGTGGATGAAAACGGTCGTAAAATGAGTAAATCCCTGGGTAACGTGGTTGATCCCCTAAAGGTGATTAAGCAAATGGGTGCCGATATACTTCGCTTGTGGGTTACTTCCGCTGATTACAGGGGAGATCTGGCTGTATCCCAAAATATTTTGAAACAAATTACCGAGTCTTACCGGAAAATTCGAAATACAGCCCGGTTCATACTGGGTAACCTTAAAGATTTTGATCCTACTACGGACAGGGTTTCCCGGGAACAGTTGCGAGAGATTGACCGGTGGGCCATGCTGGAACTGAACAAGTTAATTAAAAAAGTGGTGGATGCTTACAAAAATTATGAATTCCATACAGTTTATCATGCCATCCATAATTTCTGTACCGTGGAAATGAGTGCCAGGTATTTGGATATTGTCAAAGATACTTTGTATTGCCAGCCGGCCGCCTCTGTGGAGCGAAGAGCCGTACAGACCGTTTTGTATGAAGTACTGAACGTGCTGGTTCGCCTTCTTACACCGGTATTGGCCTTCACCAGTGAAGAGATCTGGCGCCACCTGCCAAAGGAACCGGGGAGTCCTGAAAGTGTACAACTTACAGATATGCCCGAAATGGATGAAAGCTATATTGAGCCCGAATTGGAAAGCAAGTGGGAGCGCCTTTTACAAGTGCGGACAGTTGTCAACAGGGCTCTGGAGAAGGCGCGCAGAGAGAAATTGATCGGTAATTCACTGGAGGCAGCTGTAACGCTATATGTTGAGGATGAGTTATACAATTTCCTAGATCCTTTAAAGGAATATTTGCCGGGGTTATTTATTGTCTCTACTGTTCAGCTTTCCGGGGAAGACCCGCCTGCTGATACGCCGGCCTTTGATGAAATGCCCGAGGTCAAGGTGGGAATCGTGAGGGCTGGAGGAAAGAAATGTGAGCGGTGCTGGAACTATCACGTGGATGTGGGCAAGGATAGTGATCACCCGGAAACTTGCCCGCGCTGTGCTGCAGTATTAAAGGAAATGGGATACCAATCAGCTGAAATGGAAGAATAGGAAACGGAAATGCGGTTTCCCCTTTTACCGGGAAACCGCATTTTATATATTTTATTTACTTTTGCTGCAGACCCGCTTCCTTCAAGCGATTTGCCAACCTGCCGCCTATTTGCCCGGCCTCCGCTGCATTTAAAGATCCCCATCCCTTTGTTTGAATCTTATCCAAAAGTCCTAATTCTTCCGCCACTTCAATTTTTATTAGTTCCATGAGACTTTCTTTCCGGTTTTTTCTTGGAGCCATTTTCATCCCCTTTGTAAATACTAAAAGTAGAAGAAACCCTTCTCAATATTGAGAAGGGTTTCTCAAGAGCCCGTAATGACCTTCGCTACAACCATTACGAATCCCTACATAACCCTTGACAACCTTTCGGCTGCCAAAGATCATTACGAAACCCGCAATGATCTTTGCTCGACTAATACAGATACCTTACGAGCTTGTAGCAATCTCTCGACCACTACAAGCCCGATTTTCAACAAACAGAAAAAATCGGCACCTGTATTAATCTTAGCTCGATTGATAAATATCCCCTTTGGCCCTGTAATAATCCTTCGGACTATTACAAGGGCTACAGGAACATTTACCAATCTTCCCTCCGACTAATACCGAGCCTTTATGACCCGGTATTAATCTTCGGCCGACTGCTGCAGAGCCGTTAGACCCTGCAGCAATCTGGGCTCGGCCAGTACGAACCCCTGTTGTTACATATTGTACCCCGAATTGGCTTTATTAATCATGTAATATTTCCCAATAAAAAATTTGTATTAAGCAAGTAAGCAGTCAAATACAACAGTAAGCCGTAAGTTTTACGGGCATTGCCAAGGAGTGCTTTGGAGGTTATGAATGCTGCCGTTAGAAGTTAAAATATTGCCTTTTAGCCTTAGGTACTATACTTCTTCTCAATGAATGCATATATTCAACAAAAAGCAAGGGGTGCTGGCTTGTGTCATACGAAAATAGAAAAGTGCTCTTAAATAACTTTTTGTGTGCGCTGGAAAATGAGTGCAAATTGAGGGACTCCAGGGTATTCGGGTTGTGTGAAACAACTCCTTCACAAGGGAGTAATTCTTTGCACCTGGAAGTTGGAGTTAGGTTAAAGGGAGACTCTGTAGTCAAGTTACCCTTTATGATTTCTCCGGAGACTTTAAAGGAAAGAAATATTGCAGCCGTAGTTAGCGGGATACTTATGACAGTGGATCGTTATGCTTGGGGATTTACCGGAGAAGGAGGCGCTGTATAAGCGCCTCCTTCTATGTATGAACAATATTAATCATTTGCATCCTCCAATTTTTTTACATGCCTTCTCTCCCCATTCATCAGTCATATTGTTTTTACTTACAAATTGATCGCAGGGGCGTGAAGAATGCTCCACTTGCTTGTGAAACTTTTCGCACATAGCAATATAAATAGAATCCCATTGCTTAAAGAACCAGCAGTCCTTGCATAACATCGGGTTCACTCCTAATTAAATATTTAACTATTATCCATACCTATTATATCAAAAATTAAAAATTATACTAGTGATACCCCAGAGCTGACGCATGAAATTGTTTTTAAATCTCGCGGGATCTATAATTGACGTTATTTCAGCTATTGCCTATCGTTTTTCCGAAAATCACAAATTCACCCGCGACCTTACTAAATCAACAGGTTTAAAGGTACTGATGATTGCACTTCTGGAAGCACCTATTCTCTTGATCCCTTGAAACAATGTTGCCATGGCTATAACGGTGCATACTACTCCCAGTACCAGCAGCGCGCTCCAAGCCCCGGGGGCAAAATGAAGTGTAAGTTGCCCGGTGGTAATTCACAGCAGCGTAAAAAGAGGGCAATTATGACGGTCATATATGTATTGTATACAGGGACCTCTATGTGATCTATCATGCGGGTGCTGCCCACCAGAAAAATGGCGTTGGTAAGTGCAGCACCCACGGATAAAACTATTCCCCGTATATCCAATCCATGCAAGGGCTGTCCCAGTATAATAATACACCCCAGCAATGTCAGCACCAGAGCGACAATTTTTCGCCATGTTAAAGGTTCCTTTAAAAACAAATAAGCTAAAAATGTAACTATTGTGGGGTACAAGTACAGAAATAAAATGGCGAGAGCAGTAGGTATATAGCGAAATGCACTGAACAAAAGGAGTACCGTGGCTGACTGGGCACCTAAAGCCAGTATGGTTATTCGTATGATATCGGCCTTGGGTAGCGTCAAAGATCTTTTCCAAACCAAAGCACCGGTGGTAAAAAGTATGGCAGCTATTATGTAACGGATGGTAAGGGCCGTAATAACATTTACTCCCTGCCCGTAAGCCAGTTTGGCAGCTACGGCTTCGGTGCTCAAGCTTACAGTTGATATAAGAACTAATAGAACACCAAGGGTTTGTCCCTTTAATAATTCGCCTTTTTGCTTGTATTGCTGTGATTGTTGCAATTCTTTACCTCCCGGGTGAATGGAATTATTGCCAAAAAATTTGCTTTATACACCGGGAGGACTGATTACCCATAATACTTCCGCTTCTTCAACTCCAATATTTGTAACGGTGGTGGGGTTTTCAAAAATAAAGTAGGCGGCATCTCCTTTTTCCAGTTGATACTTGTTGCCTCCCGAGGTAATTTCTACATTTCCCTTTAGTAAATAAATAAAGTCCTCCCGATCCCGGTGGAAAAAATCCATTTCCGTGTTTTTCCCGCCCGGTTCAATTCTAAAAACTAGGGGCTGCATTTTCTTGTCCCGGCTACCCAGGAAGGTCAGTAATTCCATGGTAAGATCCGGGTTCTCTGTTGCCAGGCGCCGGCGACGCTGGCGCCTGATTATCACCCATTCTTCAGGCAACTCTTCTTCAATTAAAAGGCTGAGATTAGTATGAAGTTTGTTAGCAATGCTTTTCAGTGTTGAAAACGAAGGGGATACTTTGTTTTGTTCCAACTGGTATATGAAGCTGGCTGTTACCCCTACTTTTTCTGCCAGCTTGCGTACGCTGAGATTATTATTCAGGCGCAGTTTTTTTATTCTTGCTCCCAGGTTCACGTTAATCCTCTCCGACTATGGTATTAATCATGTTTTAATCTTTACTTTATCATTATATCAGCTTTAACATCACAGGAAACCACTAGGATTTTAAATTACTGCAGTTATAAATGAAAGGTAGTGTCTATTTTAACAAATATTATTATTTAATTAGTACGCTAAATACCAAGCCTGCAACGGCTATAAAAGTCCCCACGGAGAGCTTTATTGCCCAGGATGTGGTTTTGTCAATTCTCTGCGCCAAGTCGTCCAGTCGCTTATTAACAGAACGGTAATCATCTTGACGGGTTTTTGTTATATTAGTAAAACCAGCTATTGCTTGGTCCAATTTTTTTTCCATACCCAGTTCCAGTTTGTGAATTTGTTCCCGGACCTGTGCGGAATCTTCCCGCAGCTTTTTTTCAAATCTATCTTCCATTCCTTGAAGCTGTTCCCGGACTTCTTTGAGGTCCTGTTCCATTTTTTCAAAATACTTTTCCTCAAAATTCACCGGTGCCACCTTCTTTCTCCTTGAAAAAACTCTCTCGTAGTTTAACTATCTTTGATCGGTAATTATTTCGCCGGCGGGGGCAACACCCTGCGCTCACTTAC
>JAALLP010000044.1_pt1 | contig 28505 bp, 25 predicted proteins | sample 7245951 | NCBI WGS metagenome assembly JAALLP01 (sample SAMN13049199, study PRJNA578106) | oil field metagenome | isolation source: filtered produced water from oil reservoir B6 | place: USA:offshore Texas | collected 2016
AGACTCATACTTTTTTGTTGTGACATGATTTCAGGCCCCTTTCCAATAGTTACATAAAAATTATAGCACATATGTTCTTCATGGGGAAGTGGTATCCTGATCAAACTTTATAGTCATGTATTATAATTTGTTTCCAGTAAAGATAAAATCTAATGCAACAGGGATACCCGCGGGGGATCGAACTAATTGCTTAATTTACTTCAAATTTCTCTACAGCCTTTTGTAGTTCACCGGCAATACCGGCAAGCTCTTGGGCGGAACCGGATACCTGTTGAACAGCTGAAGAAATTTGGTCATGGGAATCAGAGAGCTGTTTTGTTCCCAGGTTGGCCTGTTCCGCACCGGCCGCGATATCCTGCATCATACGAGTATTTTTCTCCACTGCCAGCCGGATTTGTTCCAGGGTAGAAAAACGAAGAAACGGTTTGGGGTAATGGGGTAAGTGTTGAGGGCAATAAGGAAAATGCTTAAAGCGACAATAATGCTCCAAAGTTCTACTATACTGTGAAATAAAAGATAGTTCTTAAAGCCTGTATAAACCAGCAGCAGTATGACAGGCGTAAGTAGCACTAGGGGAGCGGGGGGGCCGGTGTTTAAGCTGCCGGATAATTCTTTTATGGGTTTCAATATTCAACCTCCGTTCACAGTGACAGACATTAATGGCATTTATTTCACAAATAATAACATTTTTTCTGCCTTTATGCATGTAAAACAATGTCGATATGTAGGAGAATGCGAGGAAATAATGCATCTGCCTTTCGAGGAAGGATATCGCCAAGAGGCCCAGAAATATTTATTTAGAGCAAATATTTTGAAATATGGCTTTTTTGTGTCAACTGATGGAGGGGTCCGGATGAGGGATGCGGATAAGACAAAAGGGCAATTGATAGAAGAGTTAGCCCGGCTTCGACGGGAAATTGCCCGCCTGCAAAGGGATAACAAGAGGCAATATTTACGTGCCCAGCTGGTGGAATCTTTACCGGAGGATATTGTAATAACAGATTTAGAAGGTAATATTGTGGATGTAAATAAAGCTGCAGAACTGTCTACAGGCTATTCCCGCAGGGAGTTAACCGGTAAAAATCCTATTATTTTCAATGCCAGTGAGAATGCGAAGGCAATTGAGAGGCAAATAATGGACTGCTTGCAGCAGTCCCGAATATGGTCCGGTGAAATGCTGCAGAGAGACCGTTATGGAAATAAACGAATGTCTGAATTCGGCATTTTCCCTATCAAGGACGGCGACGAAACAATTGCTTTGGGAAGTATCAAGCGGGACATCACCGAACAGAAACGAATGCAGAGAGCTCTGCGGGAAAATGAAAAAAAAATTCAGAATGCTCTTCAATAACGCCAGGGATTGCATCCTGGTCCATGAAGTTAAGGAAGACGGGCTGGTGGGGCGCATATTGGAAGTTAATGATACTGCCTGCCGAATTACCGGTTACAGCAGGGATGAACTGCTAAAAATGGTGGTCTATGATATAGAGGAAAAGGATCACCAGAGGGAAAGAATAACCAAAATCCAGAGTGAAATAAATCGTACGGGTAGACTGTCCTTTGAAACAGTGATAATAACCAAAGACGGTCGAAAAATACCCTTGGAGGTAAATTCCAGTCGCTTTCATTTAAATGGCAAATATGTAGAGCTGGCAATTGCCCGTGATATTTCACAGCACCGGCAGGTAGAAGAGTTACTGCAGGTTAAATCAGCGGCAATGAAAGCTTCTATGGATGGCATGGCCATTCTTAACTCAAATCAGGAATACATATATTTAAATGATTCACATATAAAGATATACGGCTATGACAATGAAAATGAATTAATCGGAAAATCATGGAAAGTGCTTTATAATGAAGATGAGATCAAAAGAATAGAAAAGGAAGTAATTCCGGTTCTTATAGATACTGGAAGGTGGAGGGGAGAGGCAATTGGCCGCAGGCGTGACGGCTCCACATTTTACCAGGAAATATCCCTGAGTATACTCAATGACGGTGGTATGGTTTGCGTAGTACGAGATATTAGTCACCGCAGGGAACTGGAAAATAATTTGAGGTTCTTAAGCTTGCATGATTCCCTCACCGGTCTTTTTAACCGGGCTTATTTTCAACAGGAATTGAAAAGAATTAGTAAAAAGGGGTACAGCCGTGTGGGCGTAATTGTCTGTGATGTGGACGGTCTAAAACTGGTTAATGATACCCTGGGACATAAAAAGGGGGACGAAATTTTAATATCTGCCGCCAATATTTTAAAGGAGACCTTTTCCACCGGTCAAGTTATAGCCAGAATCGGGGGAGATGAGTTTGCGATAATTATTCCGGATAATACTCCTGCAGTTTTGGAAAAATATTGCAAGGAAATAAAGGATAATATAACCCGGCAGAATGCCAAAAAACCGGAATTGCCCCTGAGCATGTCCGCGGGGTATGCCGCCAGTGACGAGAACAGCCTTGATTTTGACGAACTTTTTAAAAAAGCCGATAATAACATGTACCGGCAAAAACTATATCAAAATCAAAGCAGGCGAAGTACAATTGTTCAAACCCTGAACCGGGCTCTTAAAGCCCGGGACTTTATTACTGAAGGACATATTGAAAGATTGCAGGACTTGGTGGTTAAAATAGCTGTAGAAATTGGCCTGCCGGAATATAAACTAACGGATTTACGACTCTTTGCTCAATTTCACGATATAGGCAAAGTGGGAATATCCGATCGCATTCTTTTTAAGAAGGGCCCCTTAACCACCGAGGAAATGAATGAAATGCAGCGGCACAGCGAGATCGGTTTCCGCATTGTTCAATCGTCTCCCGACCTTATTCCAATTGCCGACTGGATATTAAAGCATCACGAGTGGTGGAACGGTAAAGGTTATCCCTTTGGTCTCCGGGGAGAAGAGATTCCATTGGAATGTAGAATTCTGGCCATTGCCGATGCCTATGACGCTATGACAAGTAAACGCCCTTATCGGGAGGCAATGACCCACCGCGAAGCGGTGGCTGAACTGGTAAAGTGTGCAGGTGTGCAATTCGATCCCCGGTTGGTGCAAACCTTTACCCGCATTATAACAGAAAATTACAATGTTTCAGCAAACTCACCGGTACAATCTCAAAGGGGTTAAGTGTAGTTTAATCTTTAACGGAGCATAGCACCGCCATTCCCAGAAAGGTCAAAAAGGCCAGGCTGGTGCTTTTATCAATGATTTGTATGTATGATTTCCTCTGCTCCGGTGGAAGGGAAGGTATTCCATTGACATATTCAACCAGAAAATCCTCAACCGGTCCCGCGATTATAATGGCAAGGGCAATATACAGGGGAACCTCTTCCCCCCGTGTATGGTACAGGTGCAGTGAAAAGAACACCACGCCGGTCCCTAAAACCGTATTTAAGTACCCCAGTGCCTTTGATCCATTCAATACCATCTCTCCCGCAGGTAAATGTTTATAACATTATATTCCAGATTGATTATAAATGTTCGCTATGTGTGAAGGGGGTGGGTATTATCATTAATAGGGCGGAAAATAACCTTACAGCAAAAGTATTTGTAACTTTATTCAACTCACTCCGGCCGGCAGGTACGTTGTTAAGGGCACTGGAGCTGGAAGAAGGAAAGTGTAACCAGGTTAAAATGGAACTATTTTGGAAGGGCTTCCGGGATTATGCCATTGGCGACAGCCAGTGCCGGCAGAAATTTTACCGGGAATACATGCGAATAATACCGGGCATCCGTGCTGCCGTTAAAAGCACCAGATTGAAAATGAGGGGCACTTTTTACACCGGTGATGACCGGGATAAGCTTTTCAATGAATTGCGCAACACGGAAGTAGATGTGGCCTTATTTACGGATAACAAGATATACTTGGGGGAAGCCAAGCGAAAGGAAAAATTGGGTTCCAACGGTAGGAATATATTGGCCCACCAATTCCTGCGGCAGCGGGTCATGGTGGAAGTCTGGAAAGCCTTGAACAATGATAAAAGGGATTTGGTTTCCTTTATCATATGTGACCGCACCAAAATGAAATCAATTCGCCGTATGGAACAGGTAAAAGCCCTGCAATTTTTTGACGGGAGACGTCCCTCAGTAATATCCTGGCAGGACGTTTTGGAGAATATACAGCAAAGCAGTGACGTAATAAGCCTCAGGGAGGAGGTGGAAAAAATTTTAAGTGTCGATTAAAAACGAGCTAATGTGATTTTACAACCGGACCCAGTATGTATAACACGATACATATCAGCAGGAAAATACCCACTGTTTTGATGGTGTTTAGCCGGCTGTTCTGCTTCTTTCTTTGTAATTCTCTCTGGCGGCGAAGCTCCTTTTGCTCCGGTGATACATAATTGACGCTTTTTAATTTCTTTCCCTTCCGGGGTTTAAACTCTATTACCTTCCCGTTTCCGTTATTTTTAGCCATTTAACAGCACTCTCCGCAATTCTCATATATATATAATACTATTCAACGCTAAACAAATTTTCCCTTCCCACCATCACCGGGAAAACTAGGTGCGTGCAATACTAAAGCGTCAGCCCTTTCCGCAAGTAAAAGCACCGCAAAAACGGTGCTTTTACTTGCAATACTTCTCCCACGCCTGGTTAAAAAGATATAAATGGTGCTCTTCATCCATTATAATTCTCTCCAGTACAGCATCTATATAAGGGTCTTGAATTAGCTCCTGGTGTTTTCGATACTGGGCAATGGCAGATTTTTCCGCTGCAATATCAGCGGATAGGCGGTCGCAAACTCCACGCCCGTAATATACATATTCTGCGTTCCAAAATGTACGCCTGTTGCTGGTTAATGTATTAAACCTGGGTTCCACTCCCAGTAAGCGAATTATTTTACCCAGCATTTCAAGATGCAGCATTTCAATTATGGAGACACATTCCTCCAGCTTTGCAATATCCTGAAATCTTTCCTCCCAGAGCAAATAATGATAAAAGTATTGGTTTATTGCTGTCATTTCACTTACTTGACCGGCATAATCTTCCAATAAAAGCTCTGCGTAATAACGATTAGGCATTTTAACCTTTATTTCCGGATAAGGCTCAGAAAGAGCGCACCACCTGTCAATGTGCTCTTGCAAGGAATCAGCTTCATTCATAACCGGTAATTCCTCACCTCCCCATATTCATATCCGTAAACTATATTATAGGGGAGCATAAATTATGACTTTACTGGAATACCGGCAGTATGCCGCAGGAACATGTCGGGCGGAAAATGCATATAAAGGAATTAATCAGCAAGCTGCAAAATGGTGGAAAAATAAACCCGGTGTGTTTATCATTAGCATATAATTTTTACGAAAATAAAGTAATAATCACTGCAGTGCATAAGGGGAACCAATTAAAAATAAAATTTCCCTTGGGAGCGATAAAATAATTTTCTAGCATTGAGACATCTGGTTTGGTTTATACTTTTACCACAATACACTCTCTGGCATGCGCTTTGTTGAGGAACATATTAATTTTACAGGGGAGTGAGCAGGCCATGGAAGAAAGCATTTTCATTGGTGCCACCCGGCATATGGATATATTACACGAGAGGCTGCATGAACAACTGAAACCGTTGGCAGCCGAAGGATTACAGGTTAAAATGGAAAAAAATCCGGACGGCAAGTTCACCTTTGTGGCCTGCAACTTTATAGGCCCCGGAGCCGGGCATAAAAGGGAGTATTTTCGCACGGTTTACCTGGATAATGTGGCCAACGCCATATGTGAAATAATATTAAATCACTGGGAAAAAGTAATCTTGGAAAACATAATCAGAGAAACCTACTATTATTTTAACCCGGAAGAGCGGGATGCTATTCTGTCCCTTGCCCTGGAACATATCTCCGGGAGCGAAAAATCATCTCCCAGTTTTTATCGCCATAAGAGAAAAAGAAAGATTTTAAACGAAATTTCCCAGTTTTTACGAACCAGTAATTATATTGTAATAGACGGCTTTATCAGATTCCGCCTGAAAGACTATGTTAATGAGTTATACGAAGTGGCCGAGCAGGCCGTTGATGAATTTCTAATGGAAAGGGAATACCGGGAGTTTATACAGCTTTTGAAATATTTTGTGGATATTCAAGAACCCCGCGTGAATTGTGTAAATGTAATTAGGGACGAACAGGGTTCCTTTACGTTGTATGATGAAAAGGGGGACCCCATAGACAATAATCACATGGAAGAATTTATGATAGAATTTATTTCCAGCGAAATTAATTACGAGGACCTTTTAATAAGTTCTCTGGTCACCGTTGCCCCTAACGAAATCGTCCTGCACTTTGAGCCCGCGGAAAAACAAAGGATTACTGTAGATACCATTAAAAAGGTTTTTCCGGGCAAAGTAAGGCATTGCAGAGGCTGTTCCCTTTGTCAGCAATGATTGAAAAATAGACATTTGACTTCCTTTTGGGGAATATTTTATAATACCATTGTGCATAGAAAAGGCCATGAAGGGGAAGAGTAAGTCCTTACCGTCCACAGAGAGGGAATGCCACCGGCTGCAAGCATTCCCGGATGCAATGGGGACCTAAAACCACCCCGGAGCTGCCGGCTGAAAACAAGTAAGCCGTGCCGGTTGGACCACCGTTATTCGTCCGCTGAGAGGGGGAATAACCATCCCCAATCAGGGTGGAACCGCGGAATTAATCCGTCCCTGGCCGTCGCCGGGGGCGGTTTTTTATTTTTATGAAAGGGGTAACGTTATGGTAAAAGTAACACTTAAAGACGGATCAAGCAGAGAGTATGAAAAGGGGACCAAACTAATGGAAATTGCCAGGGATATAAGCCCCCGTTTGGCTAAAGCAGCGGTTGTGGCCAGAGTAAACGGGGAACTGGTGGACTTAAACGCCGGTCTTCAGGAAAATGCCGAAGTTGAATTCCTGGATTTTAATACCCCGGAGGGACAGGAAGTTTTTCGTCACAGTACCGCTCACGTAATGGCACAGGCGGTACAAAGACTCTATCCCGGCACCAAGCTGGCCATCGGTCCCGCCATTTCCCAGGGATTTTACTATGATTTTGATTCGCCGAAATCCTTTTCACCGGAAGACCTGGAGAAAATAGAAGCCGAAATGAAAAAAATTATTAAAGAGGACCTTTCCTTTGAAAGGCGTGAATTAAGCAGAGATGAGGCCCTGGAAAAATTCGCCGGGGAAGGTGAGGACTATAAAGTTGAGCTTATCCGGGAACTACCCGGTGATGCCAATATTTCCTGCTACCGGCAAGGGGATTTTGAAGATCTTTGCGCCGGCCCGCATGTTCCCTCCACCGGCATGCTGAGGGCTGTAAAACTGCTTAATACAGCCGGAGCCTATTGGCGCGGGGATGAGAGGAATAAAATGCTGCAGCGCATCTATGGAACCTCATTCCCTAAAAAAAGCCATCTGGATGAACACCTGCACCGCTTGGAGGAAGCAAAAAGAAGGGACCATCGCAAGCTGGGCAAGGAACTGGACCTCTTTAGCATTCATGATGAAGGTCCAGGTTTTCCCTTTTTCCACCATAAGGGTATGGTTATACGCAATGAGCTGGAACAATTCTGGCGGGAGGAGCACCGCCGCAGGGGGTACCAAGAAATTCGCACCCCCGTTATCCTGAACCGGGAGCTTTGGGAAAGGAGCGGCCACTGGGATCATTACAGGGAAAACATGTATTTTACCAGCATCGATGAAAATGATTACGCTGTAAAGCCCATGAATTGCCCGGGCAGTATGATAGTTTTCAAAAATCGTCTCTATAGTTACCGGGATTTGCCTTTGCGCGTCGCCGAAGTGGGTCTTGTGCACAGGCACGAACTCAGCGGGGTGTTGCACGGGTTAATGCGCGTGCGCTGTTTCACCCAGGATGACGCTCACATTTTTATGCTTCCGTCCCAGGTAAGGGATGAAATAATCGGTGTTATAGACCTGGTGGATTATTTCTACAAGGCCTTTGGTTTTGAATATCACGTGGAGCTCTCCACCAAACCCGAAAAGGCCATGGGTTCGGATGAAATATGGGAAATGGCCACCGGTGCTCTGGTTGATGCCATGGAGGCCAGGGGTTTGGAGTATAGGGTAAATGAGGGGGACGGGGCCTTTTATGGTCCTAAAATTGACTTCCACCTTAAAGATTGTCTGGACCGCACCTGGCAGTGCGGGACAATACAGCTGGACTTTCAAATGCCCGAAAAATTTGATTTAACATACGTGGGTGAGGACGGCCAAAAACACCGCCCGGTAATGATTCATCGCGTGGTGTTCGGCAGTATTGAGCGTTTTATAGGTATACTCATTGAACATTTTGCCGGTGCTTTTCCCACCTGGCTGGCGCCGGTACAGGTAAAGATACTGCCCATTGCCGACAGGCATCATTCATATGCCCGGGCTCTGTCGGATAAATTATTTGATCTGGGAGTACGCGTAGAAGTGGATGACCGTAACGAAAAAGTAAATTATAAAATCCGCGAAGCACAGGCGCAAAAAATACCATATATGCTGGTGGTGGGCGATAAAGAGGCAGCCGGCAGCTCAGTGGCAGTGAGGCACCGGTCTCAGGGAGACATGGGAATGCAGGGTATTGAGGAGTTCACCCAAAAACTGCTGCGGGAAATTAAAAGCCGGGAAATAAACTAAGCTCAGGCGGTAACAAATTTTTGCCGGCAAGCATATATTATTTTTTAAAAACCGGAAGGATACACGGCTTATTCCTGCATTTGGTTGACTGCCGCTGCCGGTTGTGCTATAATGCTTGCGTTAATAAAATTATGTCCAAGTAGAAGCCATCCGCTTCTCACCTTATGACGCTAATTCTGTTTGGAAGGGGGCAGTTGATAAGGTCTTTCACAAAAGAGATATTTCTCTGGCTATTTGTGCATTTTGCGGGTGGTTTACCACCCGCTTTTTATATTTCAGGTTTACAAATTTACCGGGAGGTGAAAGGTTATTTCGAGGGAACATCGGGTCAACCAGGGTGTAAGGGCCAAAGAGGTACGCGTTGTGGACGCAGAAGGAAACCAGCTGGGTATTTTACCCACCAGAGAGGCCTTGAGGTTGGCTGAAGAAAGACAACAGGATTTGGTGGAAGTTGCCCCCCAGGCAAAGCCGCCGGTCTGTAGAATCATGGATTACGGAAAATATAAGTATGAGCAGAGCAAGCGGGAAAAAGAGGCCAAAAAGAAACAGCGCGTCATTACCGTTAAAGAAGTTAAATTAAGGCCCAATATTGAAGACCATGACTTTCATGTTAAAATCAAGAATGCCCTTAGGTTTTTAAAGGCCGGTGACAAAGTAAAGGTAACTATTATGTTCCGCGGGCGGGAGATTGTCCACCCCAAAAACGGCCAAGCTCTTTTGAACAAGGTGGCGCAGGAAATAGGTGATTTAGCCACCATAGAAAAGAAGCCCAAGCTGGAAGGAAAAAATATGTTTATGATTCTTGCACCCAACCTGGCAAATAAAGAAGAATAATACGCGAAAGGAGAGAGCACAGTGCCGAAAATTAAAACCCATCGTGGAGCCGCCAAGCGCTTCAAGCGGACGGCCAAGGGTAAATTCAAGGCTTCGCACGCCTATCACAGTCATATCTTAGGTAAAAAGCGCCCCAAGCGCAAGCGTAAGCTGCGTAAATCGACAACTTTACACCCGTCAGATCAAAAGAGAGTTTTACGCCTTTTGCCTTAATAATGTAGTACAAGTGCCGTAAAGGAGGAATGCATCATGCCACGGGCAAAGAGCGCAGTCGTATCCCGTAAAAGGCATAAGAAAGTGTTAAAACTGGCCAAGGGATACCGCGGTGCCAGGAGTAAATTATTCAGAGTAGCCAACCAATCTGTAATGAGGGCACTGGCTTTTTCATACAGGGACCGTCGCCAGCGTAAGCGTGATTTCCGGAAACTGTGGATTGCACGTATTAATGCTGCCGCTAGAAATAACGGTCTTTCCTATAACAGGTTTATAAACGGTCTCAAACAAGCAGGTGTGGACATCAACCGCAAAATGCTTGCAGACATGGCTGTAAATGACGAAAAAGCCTTCAGCCAATTGGTGCAAGTAGCTAAATCAAAATTAAATGCTTAAATAAATATTACTTCGGCGTAAAGTGTAAGAACTGCTTCCTAGTGGAACAATAAGCATGGTGAGAACCATGCTTTTTAGTTTTGATAGAGCAAAGGTGAGAAGAAAATGAAGCAGTTCGCCGTTATCGGGCTGGGGCGCTTCGGCCGGAGCCTGGCCCTGCGATTGAGCGACATGAATTATGATGTCCTGGTGGTGGATACGGATAAGGATAGGGTGAACAGTATATCCGACCGTGTTTATTATGCCGTGCAGGCCGATGCCATGGAAGACCAGGCCCTCAAGTCCCTGGGAATCAGGAATTTCGACGTGGTTGTGGTGGCTATTGGCCAGAAGATACAGGCCAATATACTGGTGACGGTGCTGGTAAAGGAAATGGGAGTAAAAACAGTGGTGGCGAAGGCGCAAAATGAACTGCACGGTAAGGTGCTGGAAAAAGTAGGGGCCGACATGGTGGTTTACCCGGAGCGGGATATGGGCGCGCGCCTGGCCCACGCTTTGGTTTCCCGCAATATTATGGATCAAATTAATTTATCCACGGACTACAGTATCATCGAATTAACGGCACCTGAGGAATTTGTGGGAAGAACGCTACAGGAACTGGCACTGCGTAGGGAATACGGGGTAACCATTTTGGCCCTCCGCCGGGGGGAAGATGTATTAATTTCCCCCGTTGCCGGCGAAAGGGTACAGGAAGAAGATATACTGGTGGCCATCGGGCGCAACGACCGGCTCAAGAAACTGGAAAGCTGAGGAGAGGATGTTTTAAAGGTGGTGTTTGTTTCCAGCAGCAGCAATAAATGGGTGAAGTATGTAAAAAAACTCTCCCGCCGGCGTTTCCGGGACCGGGAAGGGAAGTTTATTTTAGAAGGTGTCCGGGCAGTTGAGGAAGGTTTGAAAGCTGCTGAAGTAATCGAGATAATAATGGTATCCCCACGGGTAATAGCATCCGCCCGGGGCCAACGGCTCATTGGAGATGCCGAAAAAGCCGGCATTATGACGGTGGAAGTAGCGGACAATGTTATGGCCGACCTTAGCGACACCGAGACTCCCCAGGGGGTTTTGGCCGTGGCCCGGCGGCGGGATGAAGTCCTGGCCGAAATTCTGGACAGTTCCCCCTCTCTACTGGTACTGGTGGACGGTGTTCAAGACCCGGGGAACCTGGGAACTATAGTCAGGACGGCTGCGGGTGCCGGGGCACAGGGACTGATTTTACTGCCCGGCACTGTAGACCTTTACAACCCCAAAACATTGCGTTCCTCTATGGGAAATATATTTCAGCTGTCCATCATTGATAAAGGAGAGCGGGGGGAAATATTACATACACTGGAAAATGCCGGCTTGACTTTCGTTACCGGAGACCCAGGGGCGCAAAAGCCGGTCTACGGGGTTGATTTAACTGTCCCGGTGGTGATTGTCGTGGGCAGTGAGGCCCACGGGGTGCAGTCCGATATCCTGGCCCTGACCGGGTATAGGGTTACCATTCCCATGGCCAAGGGAGTGGAATCCTTAAATGTAGCTGTAGCGGCGGGAATTATGCTGTATGAAGTTATCAGGCAAAGGCACAATTGATTGGCAAGATATTTGCATGAAAAGGACCTTATTTTAAGTGTACTTTCTTGTTTTACAAGGGTCCGTATGGTATAATTGGACCAGAAAGTCCCCAAAAATTCACGGAAAGGTTGTGCTTTTATATTGTTAACCGCCGAATTTTTTTGGAGGCTGTTTGAAGCTACCGGTTCCATTCGGGCCTATATGTTGTACAAAAGGTTAGCCGTTCATTAATACGTAAATAATGGGTTAATTAATATAGACTAACAGTAATGAAGGGGAGAGTAGACTTACTGTAATCTTGCAGGGAGGAAGGGTCGCGGACTGAAAGCCCTTCCATGATTCAGTGCGTCGAAATTCACCCCGGAACTGCAGCTGAACGTAATTAATGTATCAGTAGGTGTAGCCGGCTTCCCACCGTTACCGGGAACCGACAAGGGGTTTATGCATTTATGTGAGGAATGCGTAAAAACCAGGGTGGTACCGCGGAAGAAAATATCCGTCCCTGACCGGGGCGGTTTTTTTTGTTTTGGGCAATAATACCAATAAGGCGTATAACAGAAGGAGGGTTTACATTTGGAAGAAAAAATCCAAGCAATAGCCCAACAGGCCAAAAAGTTGATGGAAGAGGCAGAAAGCCTGGAGGCTTTGAATGATGTTAGGGTAAAGTATTTTGGTAAAAAGGGAGAGTTAACAAAGGTACTGAGGGGTATGGGCTCCCTTTCTGCTGAAGAGCGACCCCGCATCGGACAATTGGCCAATCAAGTGCGGGCGGAGTTGGAAGAATATTTAAATCACCGCATGACCCGGGTGAAAAATAAGGAACTGGAAAACCGGCTGGCCGGTGAACGCATAGATGTCACCCTGCCGGGAACACCTTTATTCCTGGGTAAGAATCACCCCCTGACCCGGGTGCAGGAACAAATTGAAGATATATTTTTGGGGCTTGGTTTCAGCATCAAGGAAGGACCGGAAATAGAGACAGACTTTTATAATTTCGAGGCCCTGAACATACCTAAGGATCACCCGGCAAGGGATATGCAGGATACCTTCTTTACCGGCCCCGAGGTTCTGTTGCGGACCCATACTTCTCCCATTCAAATCAGAACCATGGAAAAAAGCGCCCCGGAAGTACCTTTGAAAATAATTGCCCCCGGCAGGGTATACCGGCGCGATGATGACGCCACCCATTCCCCCATGTTTCACCAGGTGGAGGGGTTGGCGGTGGACACCCGTATAACCTTTGCCGACTTGAAGGGAGTATTGCAGATTTTTGCAAGGGAAATGTTCGGACCGGATACCCGCACTAGATTCAGGCCCAGTTACTTTCCCTTCACCGAGCCCAGTGCCGAGGTGGATATTTCCTGTGTAATGTGTGGCGGTTCCGGATGCCGGGTATGTTCCCGCACCGGCTGGCTGGAGATACTGGGTTGCGGCATGGTACATCCCCGGGTGTTGGAAGTATCCGGATACGATTCGGAAAAGTATACGGGTTTTGCCTTTGGCATGGGAGTTGAGCGAATTGCTATGCTCAAATACGGTATCGATGATATGCGTCTCCTTTTTGATAACGATATAAGATTCTTAGCCCAAATATAATAGCCAAGGAGGACTGAAATAAGTGCGAGTATCATACAAATGGCTGCAAGAGTACGTTAATATTCCCGTTTCTCCCTCTGAACTGGCCGATAAACTCACTGCCGTCGGCCTGGCCGTGGAAGGTTATGAGGATCCGGGATCAGAAGTTGATAAGGTATTTACCGGAAAAATAATTAAAATAGATCCCCATCCCAATGCAGATAAATTGGTTATCTGCACTGTGGATATTGGAGGCCCGGAAAAGCTACAAATAGTAACCGGGGCAACCAATATCAAGGAAAACGATGTGGTTCCCGTGGCCGTGGAAGGAGCGCGCCTGGCCGGTGGACTTAAAATAAAGAAAACGAAACTCCGGGGAGTGGAGTCCCGGGGAATGCTGTGTTCAGGTGGGGAACTGGGCCTGGATCCGGAGAGTATGCCCGAAGAACAGGCGCATGGCATAATGATCCTTCCGCAGGATACCCCTTTAGGAAGAGATGCCAAACATTATACCGGACTGGATGATGTCATATTGGAGCTGGAGCTTACCCCCAACCGGGGAGACTGTCTAAGCATGGTGGGGGTGGCCAGGGAAGTGGCCGCTATTTTTGAACAGCAGCTCAAAGTGCCCGTGCCGCAATTGGACCCCGCGCCGGAATCAATAGACGGAAAGATAAAGGTTGATACAGAAGAGCCGGAACTATGCCGCCGGTACATAGCTAAACTTCTCACCAATATAAAAATATTCCCTTCCCCCGCCTGGATGCAGGAACGCTTGATGGCGGCGGGAATTCGCCCCATTAATAACGTAGTGGATGTAACCAATTATGTCCTGATGGAACTGGGGCAGCCGCTGCACGCTTTTGATTACAATAAAATAAAGGACGGTCACATTATTGTACGCCGTGCCCGGGAGAATGAAGTAATGGTATCCCTGGACGGGGTGGAACGCAAGCTCAACCCGGAAAATCTGGTTATTGCCGACCCTGCGGGACCGGTGGCCATCGCCGGTGTAATGGGCGGTCTGGATTCCGAAGTAACAGAAGAAACCTCCGCTGTTCTCTTAGAATCCGCTGTTTTCGATCCTGTCAGCGTGCGGCGTACAGCCAATGCCCTGGCCCTGCGCTCGGAATCCTCCCTACGTTTCGAAAAGGGTGTGGATATAAATGGCTCTCTGCGCGCCGCTGAGAGGGCAGCTCAATTGCTGCAACAAATGGGGGCCTGTGATGTACTCCGGGGCGAGATTGACAATTACCCGGCACCGGTCACGGAAAAAACCGTACAGGTACGCCCCGCTAGGGTAAATCACCTGCTGGGAACAGGTATTGATGCGGAAACCTGTAAAGATATCCTTTCCAGGTTGCAATTTACCGTGAGGGAAGGCTCTAACGGAGAAATTTTGGCCACTGTCCCCACTTTTAGGCCCGATATTTCACTGGAGGCGGATCTGATTGAAGAAATAGCCCGTCTTCATGGATATGATAAGGTTTCCGAAACATTGCCCGTGGGGAAATCCACCAGGGGAGCCAGAACGAAAAAACAGTCGTTAATACAAAAGATAAGACGTGTCCTTACGGGATGCGGCTTATACGAGGCCATCACCTATAGCTTCCACTCCCGGGAAGAATTTGACCGCATTGGGGTCCCTGCCGGCAGTCCTTTGCGCAATACAGTGGAACTACAAAACCCCCTCAGCGAAGAGCACGCGGTAATGCGCACCATTATGCTTCCCGGAATACTGGATGTTCTGCGTCGAAACTTCAGCCGCCGCAATAATAATGTCGCGGTATTCGGAATGGGCACTGTCTTCCTGCCACAGGAAGGGGAAGAATTACCCCGGGAAAGGGAAAAATTAGCCGCCGCCGTAATGGGACACACTCCCAAAACGTGGAACACTGAAAAACAAAAAATGGATTTTTATTATTTAAAGGGCGTGCTGGAAACACTTTTCGAAATGTTAAACATAAGAAGCTTTTCCTTTGAGCAGGCCGGCGGCGAGCCGGGCTACCACCCTGGCCGGACTGCTAAAATATATATACAGGGAAATGACGCTGGTATTCTGGGAGAGATACACCCTCTGGTACTGGGAAATTATGAGTTGCCTGACAGAGTAGCAGCCTTTGAATTAGACCTGGAAGTAATACTGGAACATTCGGTTGATGTGGGGAAATACCGTTCCCTGCCCAAATTCCCCGGTGTGGAAAGGGACCTGGCGCTGGTTGTTCCCAGGGATATTCCCGTACAGGACCTATTCCGTGTTATCAAAAAAGCAGGCGGAGAATTATTGAGATCAGTGGAACTTTTCGATGTGTACCAGGGGAAACAGGTGAAAGAAGGCTTTAAGAGCCTGGCCTTCTCCTTAAAATTCCAGGCGGAAGACCGCACCCTTACCGATAAGGAAATAACCACCCTTATTGAGAACATAACCTCCCGCCTGGCTAAAGAAGCACAGGCCGAACTCCGCAGCTAAGAAATAAGTAAATAAGTTGGGGGTCTGACCCCCAACTTATTTTGCAATTTTCGCCTTTAAGGCAGGAATATAGCAAATAAACTCGAAATAAATGGAACATAAAGAAAAGAATGGAGGGCTTTTATTGTCCCCGCAAACCAAAGTGGATGTGGAAATCTTCGGCGAACACTACAAATTAAAAGGTGAAGCTTCTCCTGAATACATGATGCGTCTTGCCCGTTACGTGGACCAAACAATGCGTGAGGTTGTCCGGCGCAACCCCCGTTTGACGGTGCACAAGGCCGCCATATTGTCCGCCATAAACATAGCTGACGAGCTGCTAAGACTGCTTGATGGACAGGAGACACAATCTGACGATGAGCCCGGGGACGATGATGATGCGCCGGAGGAGAAAAATGAAAGCAAAAAGCCGGAAGGGAAAAGCGGTAAGAAGAAGAAAAAGAAAAAAGGTTGAGCCGGCACCCATGAAGCAATCTTCGTGGGTTTTTTATTGGTTAGAGCAGGTTAGTTTTGGAGACATATAAAAAGAAAGCATTAAAGCGGGGCGTTTTAGGTGCATAATATCGAAATAGCATGGGCCTTAAGGGAAATGGCCGATTTGCTGGAATTTAAAGGAGAAGATTACTTTAAAATAAGAGCGTACAGGCGGGCTGCCAAAACACTTGCCGGGCTTCCGGATTCCGTGGAGGATATGTACCACAAGGGTACCCTTAAGGATGTGCCCGGGGTGAGCAAAAACATACTGGCTAAAATAGGGGAGATCCTGGAAACCGGTGAGTGTGAACTTCAGCGGCGCCTGCGGGAGGAAACACCGCCGGGAATTTTACAGGTAATGGCTGTCCCCGGGATGGGCCCCAAGCGGGCTCGTATCTTTTATGAAAAGCTCGGGATAACCGGCCTGGAGGAGCTGGAGAAAGCCGCCCGAGAACGGCAAATCCGAACCTTACCCGGTATGGGCGGCAAAAGGGAGCAGGAAATACTGCGCAATATAAAAATGATCAAAGCGGGCAGCGGTAGCTTTGTATTAAGCATCGCCCGGGAAGTGGCAGGCCAATTTCAGCAGTACCTTTCCGAGCTGCAGGATGTGGAAATGGTCTCCTTGACCGGAAGTGTCCGCCGCTGGCGAGAATCGGTGCGGGACGTGGATATTTTAGTAGGTACCCGGTCCCCCGGGGAGGTGCTCTCAAACCTGGATAGGCATCCTCTGGTGGAACGGGGGCTGGAAAGGGATGACCGGCGGGTAAAATTAATTACCCGCTGGGGGATTCCGGTGGATATCTTTACGGTTTCTCCGGCTTGCTTTTACCCGGCCCTGGTCCGGTGCACCGGTAGTGCCGGCCACTGGGTGAACCTGCAGCACATTGCCCGGTCCCGAGGTTATAAATTGGAAGAAGACGGTGATTTTATATACGGGGATTCTCGGGTTACCCTTTCCTCTGAAGAAGATTTGTATAAAGAGTTGGGGTTGACTTACATTCCTCCGGAGTTGAGGGAAAACAGGGGGGAGATTGAGCTGGCCCGTTCCGGTATATTGCCCCGGCTGGCGGAGATGGGTCAAATTCGCGGAGACCTGCACGTTCATTCCAACTGGAGTGACGGGGGAAACTCCATAGAAGAGCTGGTTAGCAAAGCCCGGGAAAAGGGCTACACTTATATCGCTATTACGGACCACTCCCGTTCCTTAAAGATCGCCCGGGGACTGCCGGTGGAGCGCCTGCTTAAGCAGTGGGAATACATTACCCAACTTAACCGGGAGTTAAAGGACTTTAAAGTTCTAAAGGGCATTGAAGTTGATATTCTAAGTAACGGGGAACTGGATTACCCCGATGAAATTTTGTCCCGGGCAGACGTTGTTATAGCTTCGGTGCACAGTGGATTTAAACAGGAAAGGGAAAAGATGACCGGTCGTATAATATCCGCCATGGAGAATCCCCATGTGGATATAATTGGCCACCTCACAGGGAGGCTTATAGGCCACCGGCAGGGTTATGATGTAGACGTGAAAAGGGTAATCCAAAAAGCCGCTGAGAATAATACCGCTCTGGAAATTAATTCATCCCCCGACCGGCTGGATTTAAACGAAGAAAATGCCCGCCTGGCCGCGGAGAGCGGCGTCAAAGTGGTCATCAATACTGATTCCCACGACCTGCGGCGTATGGATGAAATAAATTACGGTCTTGCCGTTGCCCGGAGGGCCTGGCTGAGGCCCGAAAACATTCTAAACACCAAGGAACTGCCGGAACTCCTGCATTACTTGAGGCGAGACAATGAATAAAGGGGATCTTGTACCGCTGCCGCAATCATTTTACAACCGGGATACGGCCCAAGTGGCCCGGGATTTATTGGGATGTCTGCTGGTGCATTATTCCCGGGATGGCTTCACTGCGGGAAAAATTGTGGAAACTGAAGCATACATGCAGGGAGACCCGGCATGCCATGCCAGCCGCGGTATGACCAAGCGCAACCGCCCCATGTTCGGCTCCCCCGGGTGCGCCTATATTTATTTTATTTACGGCATGTATTATTGTTTTAATGTGGTCACCCGGGAAGAGGGAGTGGGAGAAGCGGTTCTCATCCGGGCCCTGGAACCCCTGGCAGGTATTTCGCTAATGCAAAGGCGCAGAAAAAAAGAAAAAATAACGGAACTCTGCTCCGGCCCCGCCAAGTTGGTGCAGGCCATGGGCATCAAAAAGGAATACAACGGCATACCCCTACAGGGGGGTAAATTTTTCATCGCCCCGGCAGACGGGGAAAAACCGGAAGTGGTCATCACCACCAGGGTGGGCATCCGGGTAGGGGCAGACCTTCCCCTGCGGTTCTATATTGCTGGCAATAAATACATTTCCAGAAAATAGGTTCCCAATTTTGTTCTAAAATACTTCTTAAGTAGCGCCTTAGAATAATTCAACAATTGGTGCTTGGCACCATTTCTTGAGTTATTAACAAATGTTTTTTTCAAGATAGACGCCCATGCCGCCGAAGGCGGCACCATCAAAAGCATGAAAAAGTACCTCTAGGGTGACCCGGTGATTTCCGGAGAGAGCGGAGCACTGAGTAGCGGCGCTTAGCCCGTCAAATCCCAAGAGTCATGACCCCGTAAGGGCGTGAAGAAGAAGGTAAGCAGTCTGTGGCAAGCGGGTTTCCAAGGGGGACTTATACGCTACACGAGAATAATTGTGGAGCGAACGGAGGAAACCACCGGGGCACCCGCGCACTAAAAGTAACTTTTAGCACAAAAGAACCGTCCCCATGTGCACTTCAAGGTAGATTTTATAGGAGGAGGCAATTTTTCATGAAGTTAAGAGAAATTTACGAGCTGGCCATTCAAAAAGGCATTGACAATGATCCCAGAGGCAGAGAAAAAGTAGAAAAAATACTGGCCAAAGCCAAGAAAAAATATGATGAAATGAAAGAAGAAGAGCGGGATGAATTCGACCGGGAGCGCCTAACCAATCCCTACAGCGATTCCAGGATATTGTTCGGTGACCCTGAAAAGGAAATTAAGCGCGCCCTTGTGGGAATTGACATGGAAATAGGTGAAGTTATGCTGGCGGACCGCCTGGGTGAAAAGGGAAGCCCGGTGGATGTGGTAATTTCCCATCACCCCGAGGGCAAGGCCCTGGCGGCGCTGCATGATGTTATGCACCTGCAGGAAGACGTTTTAGCTGATATAGGGGTGCCAATAAATGTTGCCGAAGGCTTAATGTCCTCGAGAATAAATGAAGTAAAACGAAACCTGCTGCCCTTGAATCACAACCGGGCGGTGGACGCCGCAAGGGTGCTGGGAATACCTTTAATGAGTATACACACCCCGGCGGATAACCACGTAGCCACTTTCCTGCAAAATTTGATGGATGAAAAACAGCCAGAAACACTGGGGGACGTGGTGAAACTCTTGAAGACACTGCCGGAGTATGCCCAGGCAGTTAAATACAATGCCGGCCCCTTTATATTGGTGGGAAACAAGGGCCGGCGAACCGGTAAAATAATGGTGGATATGACCGGTGGAACCAGCGGTTCCCAGGATGCCTATGCCAAGCTGGTGCAAGCGGGCGTGGGTACCTTGATCACCATGCACATGGGGGAAAAACACCGCCAGGAAGCGGAGAAAAACCATATAAATGTAATTATCGCCGGGCACATGGCCAGTGACTCCCTGGGAATGAACTTGCTGCTGGATGAGATAGAATCCCGCGGGGTGGAAATAATTCCGGTTGCCGGTTTAATAAGACACCGGCGCAAATAGTGCGGGGAAATAAACATATGGGTAAACCGGAACTGTTAGCCCCGGCGGGAGACTGGGAATCCATGGTGGCTGCCGTGCAAAACGGGGCGGATGCCGTATATCTGGGTGGCAGCAATTTCAGTGCCCGGCAGCAGGCCGCCAACTTCGACCGGGAGGCATTAGCCCGAGCCGTTGAATATGCACATGTGCGGGGAGCAAAAATCTATGTAACCGTCAATACCCTCATTGCAGATCACGAAATGGAGGAAGCCCTGGATTTTCTATGGTTTTTGTATAATACCGGAGTGGATGCCGTCATCGTGCAGGACACCGGCCTCATTAGAGCAGCCCGGCGTGCTCTGCCGGAATTGGAGCTGCATGCCAGCACCCAGATGACGGTTCACAGCACTACCGCGGCGGAGATGCTGCGGGATGCCGGTTTGAAAAGAATAGTGCTGGCCAGGGAGATGAGCCTGGAGGAAATTAAAACGGTTAAAGCCAGGGCAGGCGTGGAAGTGGAAGCGTTCATTCACGGTGCCCTGTGTATCTGTTATTCCGGGCAGTGTCTTATGTCCAGCATGATCGGCGGGCGCAGCGGTAACCGGGGTAGGTGCGCCCAGCCCTGCCGTTTGCAATACAGGCTGGAAAACACCGGCGGCAGGGCACTGTCATCCAAAGAAGAAACCGGGGAGTACCTGTTAAGCCCCCGGGATTTAAACCTGTCGGAATACATGCCGGATTTGATCCGGTCCGGAATAGATTCCTTTAAAATAGAGGGAAGGATGAAAAGGCCGGAGTACGTGGCCACCGTTATCAGAATTTACAGGACCTTAATCGACAGGACCCTGGCCGGGAGCTTTTATGTTACCGGTGAGGAAAAAAATGACCTCTTGCAAATTTTCAACCGGGACTTTACCACCGGTTATTTCTTCGGGCATCCCGGCAAAGATCTCATGAGCTGTAAGCGTCCCAACAATCGCGGTGTTTTACTGGGCAGAATCAAGAATTATTCCAGGCAAAAGGAATTGGCGGAAATTAAGCTGGAACTGCCGGTGCGCGTGGGAGACGGCTTGGAGGTATGGGTTTCCCGCGGCGGCAGAATGGGTACCAGTGTGAATAGAATTCTGTCCTCCGGGGGGAAGGAAGTGGAATTCGCCGGGGCTGGAGAAACGGTGCGGCTGGAGATGAAAGGGGACATGCACCCCGGCGACAGGGTGTTTAAAACCCACGATTCCATGCTCATGGAAAAAGCCAGGGGAACCTATACCTCGGAAAGGGAGACAAGAAAGATCCCGGTTACCTTTTACGCCCGGGCCGCAGTGGGGGAGCCACTGAAAATTACCGTTAGAGACCCGGAGGGATTTCAAGGGGAATGGAGTTCTGAAGCGGTGGGCGAGCCGGCGCAAAAACGACCCCTGGATAGGGAATTCCTGCTTAAGCAGTTGAACCGCCTGGGGAACACTCCTTACCGGCTACGTGAGCTTCACTGCGATATTCAAGACCAGGTAATGGTGCCGGTGCGGGAAATAAATGAAACACGCCGGCAGGCCCTGGAGCAGCTTTCCCGGAGCAGGGTTGAGGCCAAGGCCAGGGAAAGGATTCCAGGGAATATATTCAGGCAGCGTTTGCAAAAAGCTCTTAATATTCCCGTTGCCCTTGAAAATGAACCGGACAATCCTTCCCTGGCGGTTGCCGTTTCGGAAATGGCCTCGCTGCACGCCGCGGTTTGGGCCGGGGCCGACGAAATATATTTCGGCGGAGATGCCTTCCGCTCCGGCAAAAAGATCACCGGGTCGGATATAGAGGATGCCGCTGTTTTCTGCAGGGAAAAGGGAGTTAAGCTTATGTTATCAACTCCCCGGGTACTGCATGATAACCAGTGTGATACCTTTTTACCCCTCTGGGAGAAAGCTTTATCCATACCCGTTGACGGAATGCTGGTATCCAATTTGGGGCTTCTGGAATTGGCACGACGCCAGGATAAAGTGCCCTTGGTGGGGGATTTTCCGTTAAACATCTTTAACCGGCAAAGCGCTGCCTTTTTTCAGGAGAGAGATATCTCCCGGGTAACTTTATCCCCGGAATTAACATTGACCCAAATAAGGACCCAAATGCGGAAAATATGTCTGCCCTGCGAGGTACCGGTCCACGGTGCGGTTCCCCTGATGGTGTCTCGCTACTGCGTATTAGGAGGAGTCTCGGGGGGGCGCGGTGAAAAGAATACCTGTACCGGTCCCTGCAAGAAACATAACATACAACTCAGGGATCGCAAGGGTATAACATTTCCGGTGCGATTGGATACATTCTGTAATATGCATATATTTAACTCCAAGGAGCTCTGCATGGTAGATAACCTGGACGATCTTTTAGAGGCTGGTATAAAGGTATTCAGAGTAGACGCTCGCCTGCAGGATTCCGCCACCACCGAAGCAATTGCACGCGTATACCGGGAGGCGCTGGACAGGTTGAGCCGGGGTACTTACGATTCGGCTTATGGTGAGCGGGCCAAAAGGGAACTAGAGAAATACAGCCGGCATGGTTTTACCAGGGGACACTATTATCGTGGCGTTATATAATATTATTAATGACATCTGAAACTTGAGGTAGGTGCGGGGAGATATATGGACCGGCGTAATTTAAAAAGATTGGAATTTCATAAAGTAATACAAAAGTTGGCCGAGCATACCCGTTCCCCCATGGGAAGGGAACTGGCGGAGAGTTTGATGCCCGGACAGCAGATCAAAGATATAAAGCACCGGCAGGCCGAGACCACCGAGGGTAGGGAACTGCTCCGCCTGGAGCCGGGAGCCGATATCGGCGGCTGGTGGGATGTTCGGGATGCGGTGCGGCGTGCCGCCAGGGGAATAGTCCTGGAGCCCAAGGAATTGGAGGATATTCACAAAACCCTGGCCGTCACCCGTAAATTAAAGAGTTTTCTTTCCAGCCGCGAAGACACATACCCCATAATGGGTGAAATCGCCATGGGGCTGGGCAACTTCGGTACTCTGGAAAAGCAGATAGAAAAGGCAATTTTACCTGGAGGGGAAATTGCCGATGAAGCTTCACCGCAGTTATCTTCCATTCGCCGGCGTACATCCTCCGCCCGGCAGCAGATAAAGGACCGGTTGGATAAAATTATACGTTCCCCCGGTCATCAAAAACACCTGCAGGACCCCATAGTAACCATGAGGGAAGGGCGGTACGTGGTCCCTGTAAAGCAAGAGTACAGGTCCCAAATACCGGGTATCGTACACGACCAATCAGCCAGCGGAGCCACTGTTTTTATCGAGCCCATGGGCGTTGTGGAGGCCAACAATGAAGTGCGGCGTCTCCTTGCCGCCGAGAGAGAGGAAATACACAGGATACTGGCCTCCTTAAGTGACGGTGTGGCACGCCAGAGCGAAGATTTGCAGTATACCCAGGCCGCGCTGGGGCAATTGGATTTCATAATGGCCAAGGCACGCTATAGCGCGCAATCCGAGGCTTGGGAGCCAAAGTTGGAGGAACGCCCGGTTATTGACATCCGCAAAGGACGCCACCCTCTTTTACAGGGAGAAGTGGTGCCCGTAAGTGTGCACCTGGGTATTGATTTTGACACCCTGGTGATAACGGGACCTAATACCGGGGGTAAAACTGTAACTTTGAAGACTGTGGGCCTGTTGGTCTTAATGGCCCTGGCGGGTTTACACGTGCCCGCCGAAGAAGGAACCGTTGTAGGCATTTTCGATGGTGTTTTTGCCGATATAGGCGATGAACAGAGTATTGAACAATCGCTTAGTACCTTTTCCTCTCATATGAGCAACATTGTAAAGATTATGCAGGGTGCCGGAAAAAGGAGTCTTGTCCTGCTGGATGAACTGGGCGCCGGGACCGACCCCGCTGAAGGGGCGGCGCTGGCTCAATCAATTTTGGAACACCTTTATAGAAAAGGTGCCCGCACTATAGCCACTACCCATTACAGTGAGCTCAAAAATTTTGCCTATACCCGTGAGAGGGTGGACAATGCCAGTGTAGAATTTAACCCGGTTACATTGCAGCCCACTTACCGCCTGCTCTTGGGCAAACCGGGCCGGAGCAATGCCTTTGAAATTGCCCGGCGTTTGGGGTTGGACGAGGAAGTGGTCCATACCGCCAAAGGTTTTATGACTAGGGAACAGGTGGAAGTGGCGGAGTTGATGCACAACCTGGAGGTTGCCAAGCATGAGGCCGAAAGGGAGCGTACCGCCGCTGAAGCTCTCAGGCGGGATGCGCAGCAGATAAAGGAAAGATACCGCCGCCGTGAAGAGGAGCTGGAAGCCCGGCGGCAGGAAGTATTGGAAAAGGCCAGAAATGAAGCGCGGGAAATTGTGCGCCGGGCCAAACTTGATTCCGAAGAAATGATCCGGCAGCTTAGGGCCAGAATAAAGGAAAATGATTCCCGTAACCGTGAAACCGGGATTCAAGAGGCCCGGGAGCAGTTACGTAAAATGCAGGGGCGCTACGCTGAAAAGAGAAAGAAAGCGCGCCAAGACCGGGGTAATGTCCCTAAAAAGGTTATTCCCGGTATGGAAGTATTTGTGCCCAGGTTCAACCAAACGGGAATCGTACTGGAGCCCCCTGGTAGTAACGGCGAAGTACAGGTACAGGTGGGGGTAATTAAGGTCAATCTTTCCCTGGACGATGTCCGGGTTGTGGAGAAAAAAGGGCAAGAAGCGATGTCACAAGGCACCGCCGGCATAGTGAAAACCAAATCCCGGGATATAAGTACCAAGCTGGACTTAAGGGGCATGAGAGCGGACGAAGCCCTGGAATCCATGGAAAAATACCTCGACGATGCCGGTCTGGCCGGGCTGGACAAAGTCTACATCGTGCACGGCAAAGGAACGGGAGCCTTGCGCTCGGCCATCCATAAACAGCTGAAAAACCACCGGGGCGTTCAATCCTTCCGCCTTGGCGAGCACGGTGAAGGCGACAGCGGCGTCACCGTTGTGGAATTAAAAAAATAACTCAAGTTTTTGGTGACTGTCACCAAAAACTTGAGTTATTGTTCCTACTCTCCTATTATCTTCACCAGCACCCGCTTTTTCCGCTTGCCGTCGAATTCCCCGTAAAATATCTGTTCCCACGGTCCTAGGTCCAGTTTTCCTTCGGTAACGGCCACTACAACCTCACGGCCCATAATGGTACGCTTTAAGTGAGCATCCGCGTTATCTTCAAAACCGTTATGGCGGTAGCGGGAATATGGTTTTTCGGGTGCTAAACCTTCCAGCCAATCTTCAAAATCCTGATGCAGCCCGGACTCATCATCATTGATAAAGACGCTGGCGGTAATATGCATGGCATTACAAAGCAAAAGCCCTTCCTTTATGCCGCTTTCCCGGAGACATTGTTCAACATCCGGTGTAATATTGATTAACTCGCGTCTCCTTTTAACCTCGAACCACAGTTCCTTTCTAAAGTGTTTCATCTCACGGGTTCCCACCTTTTAATTCAAGTTTCTAAATAATCCACCCGGCCTATTATTTGACTCTTCATTGCCCGGTGTTTCACTGTTATCGTTGTCATCGTTGTCATTATTCCGGCGGTCATTATCATTCCGGTTCTCATTGTCCTCGTCTCGGTTTTCTTCACCAGGTCCCTCAGAGGGGTTACGGTCGTTGCCCGGGAAAAGCCATGAATCCGGACCGTGGATATCACATAACTCCCGTGGTACCCGCATGTTGGAATCCTCTACCCTGTCGGGCACTGTGTATGGTAATTTAAGCATTACCTTGGTTACCCGGTCAGGGCAGTAATCTGTGGGGAGTTTTCCGGATTCCGGGCAAACTTCCACCAGTACGTGTACATTATCTGTTTTCGTGGGTACCGTCCCCCGGGCAAATATATCGGTAATCATATGTTCATCCGGTGTATTGGGACCCGGCAGCAGACCCGATTTACTGTCCACAGTAGCTCTTACAATATTATCAGGTTGACGGAATTGAGTCCTGGGAAGATCCTCATGCGCCTTTACCATTACTTCCCGCCAGACTTTAGCCGGGTAAAGACCACCGTAGGCCCGAGACATCTGTTTAGGTTCGTCGTGCCCCATCCATACCACGCCCACCAAGTGTGGGGTATAACCCGCCCACCAAATATCCTTGGCATCATCCGTGGTACCGGTTTTACCGGCTATACTGCGTTGGGGGTCAAAATTGGCATTAGTTCCCGTTCCGCTCCTTACAACGGTTTGTAGCATATCCGTAATCATATAGGCCGTGGAAGGCTTCATTGCCTGTACCGGCGTTGGGGTATGTTCCTCCAGCACCGTTCCGTCAGGGGTTTCCACCCGTAGAATTGCTGTGGGTGGGTAATACAATCCCTGGTTGGCAAAGGCCGCATAAGCACCGGCCATTTGAATGGTAGTAACACCTTGGTACAAACCGCCCAGGGCCATGGAGGGCCCGTGATTTTTAGCCTCTAAATCTATTCCCAGCTTACTTGCAAACTTGATAGCATTACCTATACCCACGTGCTCCATGAGTGTCTTTACCGCCGGGATATTAACCGAGTAAGCGATTGCCGTACGCATTGTGATCAGGCCTCGATACCGCCCGTCATAATTAACGGGGGCCCAGGACCCGTATTTTATAGGAACATCATCAATTACAGAAGCCGGTGCCATACCCTGCTGTTCGATGGCCGGGCCGTAAGCAATAATGGGCTTAAATGTGGAACCCGGCTGGCGGGGCCTTGTGGCCCGGTTCAATCCCCGCTGGTGCGAATGTTCCCTTCCCCCTACAATAGCCCTTATGAATCCATTGGAGGGATCCAATGCCACCATGGCGCCCTGGGGTTGAATCAACCCATTGGCGTCCTCCTGCGATGCCGGGAAATTGGCGGGATTGGCCATTGCCTTTTCAGCGGCGGTTTGTATTTCAGGATCCAGGGTGGTATATACATCCAGCCCGCTTTTGAAAACCTGATCGCTCCCATACTCCTCCACCAGGGAATTTATCACGTAATCCACAAAATAAGGGTACGGGTACCTGCTTTTGTCGGGTTCGCCCCCATTTAATGGAATCTCCTCCTGTTTAACTCTTTCCACTTCACTTTTGCTTGCAAGCCCGTATCTGACCATATTATCCAGTATTAAATTGCGCCTGGACTTCGCGGCCTCCGGGTTGTCAAAGGGGGAATAAGCGCTGGGCGCCTTTGGTAATGCGGCTAATGTGGCAGCTTCGTTTAGAGAAGTTACCTCGCTGATGTCCTTATTGAAATATGTTTGAGCCGCGGCTTGCACACCGTATGCCCCTTCTCCCAGGTAAATTTTATTTAAATACATCCCCAGTATTTCATCTTTGGAATACCGGCGCTCCAATTTGAAGGCCAGCAAAACCTCTTGGATCTTACGCTTAAATTTTTTCTCCGGGGTAAGAAAAGAGAGTTTTACCAATTGCTGGGTGATGGTGCTGCCCCCCTCTACCAGTCCCCGGTGGGTGATATCATTCCAGGCAGCCCGGGCCATCCCCTTTAGGCTAATTCCCTTATGATTGTAAAAATTATGATCCTCCGCTGCCAGAAAGGCATTTCTGACTACTTCCGGCACCTCATTGACATTTACTGTAATTCGGTTTTCCAGACCTATTTTAGTTACCAGGTTATTATCCTTATCATAAATCCTTGTGGCATTCGGTGACATTAAATTTACAGGATCGAAAGCAGGCATGTCCCGGACGCTGACGGCCACCAAACCAGTGGCTGCCCCTGTTCCGATAAGAAAAACCAACAAAACCGATAATAGAAGTACTCTGCTCCACTTTATTCTTCGCTTCTTTTTTCGCCGTGCCAAAGGGCGGTTCCCCCTTTTGGTTGGAGTGAATTATGTTTAACAGTTGCATTATACCACACCGTATTTAAAAATTTTAGTATGGAAATGGGTAATGTTGTGGACTCTTTCTCCATTTGATATAATCATAGGAATTGAAATGCAGTAGTGGAAAGGAGAAAAAACAAATGGTTGCCGTAGAAAAGCAGTTGGAAATAATTAAAAGAGGTGTAGTGGAAATAGTTCCGGAGAGTGAACTGGTGGATAAATTAAAGCGCTCAGTGAAAACCGGCAAACCTCTAAAAATAAAACTCGGTCTTGATCCCACGGCGCCTGATATTCACCTGGGGCACACCGTTGTATTACAAAAAATACGACAGTTTCAAGAATTGGGGCATGAAACTACTATTATATTGGGTGATTTTACCGCCCGCATAGGTGATCCCACCGGAAAATCCGAAACTCGCAAGCAGCTTACAGAAGAACAAGTAAGAGAAAACGCCAAAACATATGAAAAACAGATTTTCAAGGTCTTAATGCCGGAAAAAACTACGCTGGTCTTTAACAGTGAATGGCTTAGCAGACTTTCATTTGCCGATGTAATCGAACTTTCCGCCAAGTATACCGTGGCCCGGATGCTGGAAAGGGACGATTTTCATAAACGCTTTCAGTCTAACCAGTCTATAAGCGTGCATGAGTTTTTTTACCCGCTTATGCAGGGATACGATTCTGTGGCTTTGAACAGTGATATTGAACTGGGGGGCACCGATCAAAAATTCAACCTGCTTATGGGGCGACATTTACAAAAGGAATACGGACAGGAACCCCAGGTGGCACTAATGATGCCCATCAT